>ERZ772766.812-NODE-812-length-17828-cov-3.472796_pt1 | contig 17828 bp, 18 predicted proteins | sample MGYA00511379_ERZ772766 | MGnify/ENA primary metagenome ERZ772766 (study PRJEB29015, sample SAMEA2737895) | human oral metagenome | biome: human oral; feature: human-associated habitat; material: dental | place: China | collected 2116 ...
TCCCATCTGCCTCACACTTGTATCGTGTTAATAGTTAGCCTTATATTTTTAACAATACTTCTGAAGCATTACCGAAATAGTGTTTTATTCTAACATCCTTATTATCTAACCATTTTTCTAAAAATATAGGATTAGATGAATATATCTCCCAATAAGAAGAATCTATTAAACTTATTTTAAAGTCATAAATTTCCTGTTTTATATTATCTAATTTTGATAGCTTAAAATCTCCAATAATATCTATATCAATTAAATAAATAATTTTCTCAGATAGTTCAATTAATTCACTAGAACTTATAAAATATCCTTTCATAGAATTATTGACTATATTTTCAAACTCAATCATATTGAAATCAGCTTGAGAAGTTCCATTAATATAGATTATTTTCCAATTATATAAATCAATATTAGGAATTGATTTTAAAATTATTTGTAAAGTTGTCTCTATCATAATACATTTTCATCTAATTTGTTACGTCTCACCCGTCCCCCAATTCATAATTCAAAATTCATAATTCAAAATTCAAAATTCCCTTTGCCACCAGCACTCTCACCTGTCCCACTTGTCTCACCAGTCCCATTCCTCTCACCAGTCCAATCCTTCCCACCCGTCCTACAATCGCCTTTGTGTTAATGGTCAGCATACTATATTTTTAACAACACATCTGATACATTGCCAATATTGTTCAAATTATTAAAGTACTTTTCTAATATTGTAATGTTGTCATATTTTTGAGTACGATCTGTGTAAGCAAACCACTTATCAGCTAAATCATCAAATAATCGTTTACCTAAGTTTGTTAAATCACTTTCTTTGATGACTGTGTCAATGTTTAAATTACCTTCTTCATCAAAAGGATTTTTATGTAAGAGCCCTTTTTTATAGCTAAGTTGAAGCAAGTTTCTACAAGCAATAAGTGTATTGTCCTTATCAACTTGTCTTATATATGCTTCTGCTAGTCTCCTTACATTTAATAATACTATATTTTTCATATTTTATTTATTTCATTCTAATTATTTGTGTTGGTACTTCTGATACATCAACAAGATTACCATTTTTATCTTTTACAAAGATACAAATAATTTACCAATTAGCAACTCGCGTTGCCAGATTTTTTCTTTTTCATCTACCCTATACAAACGATACAGGAACAATATAGGAACAGCGAACGATGAGCGAAGGATAAGCGAACCGTTACCGAAGTGAAAGCAGCTAAAAAAATATCTTCTTTAATGCTGCTAATTTGTTAAAAATATCTTATTTTTGCACGCTATTTATGAATTGAAAAATGAAGAAATATCATACCAAAACCTTCCTTTTTGTACTATTATTAATCCTCCTCATTTGCGCAGGGGCGGTGGTCTTCTTCTTTACTCATAAAGAGGACTATACTTCTGTAGAAGCTGTTGATACTGTGGGGCATAACAGCTATGTGGGGGCTGCTTCCTGCCGAGAATGTCACCCCAATGAGCACCACCAATGGCAGCTGTCCGACCACTTCAAAGCGATGCAAATCGCTAATGATAGTACCGTATTAGGCGACTTCAACACTTCGTATACCGCCGATGGCATCACCTCGCGTTTCTTTAAGCGAGATGGCAAATTCTTTATCAATACCCAAAACGAAAAAGGCGACTACCAAGACTACGAGGTGCTGTATACCTTTGGCTATTACCCTCTCCAACAATATATTACCGACTTCCCTAACGGCAAAAAACAAGTCTTTCGGCAGAGTTGGGACAGTCGTAAAAAACAATGGTTTCACCAATACGCGGGCGAGGTAATTCCGCCTGACGATTATCTGCATTGGACGCAAGCAGGACAGAATTGGAATCTGATGTGCGCCTCTTGTCACAGCACTAACTTACAGAAAAACCTCGACCCTTATACCGATTCTTACCATACTACTTACAGCGAACTGACGGTGGGCTGCGAGTCTTGCCACGGAGCTGCTGGCGCGCACGTACAGAGCAAGGGCAAAGCGCCTTTAGTGCCGATGCAGCAACAAGGGCAGGAACTCACTGCCTGTATGCCTTGCCACACAAGGCGCGGCGAGATAAGTCAGCACCACGGTTTTTCGGCTGAAGTGATGGACAACTACATACCCGAAGTGCCTGTAACCGACCTGTATTTTGCTGACGGACAGGTGATGGGCGAGAACTACAAATATTCGTCTTTCCTGCAGAGCAAAATGTATCAGCAGGGAGTGCGCTGCACCTCTTGCCATTCCCCTCATACGGGCAAGCTAAAAGCCGAAGGCAGCAAGGTGTGCTTGCAGTGCCACGCGCCTAACTATGCCACCACAGCCCACACTTTTCATAAGGGCAACAATGCCGAAACCGACTGCCGCGTGTGCCATATGCCTACCCGCACCTATATGGGCAACGATGTGCGCCACGACCATAATTTCTATGTGCCACGCCCCGACCTCAGTGCTAAGCACGGCACACCTAATGCCTGCAATGCCTGCCATAGCGATAAGAGTGCCCAATGGGCAGCCAAAGCAGTGATGCAATGGTATGGCAAAGAGCGGAAGCCTCATTTTGCCGAAGACCTCATTATCGGCAGTAAGCAGACTGCGGAGAGTCTGCCCCGACTGCAGTCGCTATTGCAAACCCCTAACACCCCCGATATTATACGGGCAGCAGCCCTACATTACTTAGGGGGGCAACCTTCAGAAGCGCGCTTTCCGCTGATAGTCAGAGAGCTGACGGCTGCCGATGCCCAAACGCGTTATCGGGCGGTGATAGCCCTAAGCGAGTACCCCCTATCGCGCTACGAAGCCCAGTTGCTGCCGCTGCTGACCGATAAGGTGAAGGCGGTGCGTATGGTAGCTGCCAATGTCATACTTACCCAAAAAGGCTGGGACAATGCGCGCGCTATGAGTCCACATTTTGAGAAAGCCCATCAGGAGTACCGCGATTTTGTACTCTCGCAAGCTGATTTCCCGTTAGGAAGTGCTACGGCAGGCGACTATTTTGTGAAGATAAACCAGCCTGTAGAGGCTATCCGCTTCTACGAGCGCGCGCTTCAGAAAGACAAAAATCTGAACTATCTACGGCTGAACCTCGCTACCCTATACAATGGCGAGGGGCAAAACGACAAGGCAGCCGCTGTGCTACATACCGCCTTGCAATACGAGCCCAAAAATGCTGAAATATACTACTTTTTAGCCCTGCTGTACAGCGAAGAAAAGCGATACACAGAAGCTAAAAACGCCTTCGAAAAAGCAATGGAACTCGGTATGAAAGACGAAAACATACAACGAAATTATAGAAATTTATTGCAGCTATTGGTGGGTATAAAAAAATAGCTTATATTTGCCGTGCGAAACAGAAAAAACACGAAAAAAAATGAATAAAAAATTAATGACCCTTGGAGTTCTTGCTACCCTTTTAGCAGCTCCTAACTATCTTGCAGCTCAAGAAGCAGACGAGATGGCACCTAAAAACAGTATTGATATCACTGCGCAGATACGTCCGCGTTTTGAGTACCGCAATGGGGCTTATCTGCCTTTGCAAGACGGCGATGCACCTGCTATTTTGGTGAACAACCGCACTCGTCTGAACTTTGAGTACAATAACGCTGACCGTCTGAAAGTGTACGTGTCATTGCAAAATGTGAACATTTGGGGGCAAGCACCTCAAATACAAGCTACTGATAAAACAGGGGGTATGTCAGTGTTCGAAGCGTATGCGGCATTCCCATTGGCTGAGCAAGTAAACATCAAATTAGGACGCCAAGTGATAGCCCTTGATGATGACCGTATTTTTGGTTCTCTCGATTGGCACCCAGCAGGTCGTAGCCACGATGCTGTAAATATCAACTGGGCACCTAACGAAGATTTTACCCTACGCGGCTTTATAGCTTACAACCAATCGGGAAGCACCACTACCCCTACTCTAAATGTAAACTTCCCTAAAGGTCAAAATTTCTCTTCTAAAGTGGGACAACCCTACCAACACTTAGAAGCGCTACACGCTCACTACCACATCGCTCCTACCCAACAGCTTTCATTCTTATTTGCTAACTTAGGCTATAAGGTTGATGCTGCTAAGGCTAACAATATGCAAACTTTTGGGGCGCACTACGCAGGCAAGAGCGATGAGGTAACCTATGGGGCTACTGCTTACCTACAAACCGGCAAAAACGCTGCAGGTGTTAGCAAAAGTGCTTATATGTTTGCGCTTAATGCAGGATATCGTTTCTCTCCTATCTTCGCCCTTACAGCAGGTCTTGATTACCTAAGCGGTAATGCTTCTGATGATACTTCAGGCAAAGACAAGGCTTTCGATCCTTTCAGCGGTACTAACCACAAGTTCTACGGCTTTATGGATTACTACTTTGTAGGAGCTCCTGGTTCTAACAATGCTCCTGCACAAGGATTGCTAAATCCTTACCTTACTGCTAATGTGCGTACAGGCGAAAAGAGCAACCTAAGTGCTACTTACCACTTCTTTGCTCCTGCGGCTAAATACCAAGTAGGTACTAAAAAACACAGCAGCTATGGTAGCGAAATAGACTTAGTGTACAGCTTGAAAGTACAACCTTTCGTAGGACTACAATTAGGCTACTCTACCTATTTTGTTAATGATGGTACTAAAGCGCTTAAAGGTACACCTAACCCACGTGCTTACCAAGACTGGTTATGGTGCAGCCTAAACATCAATCCTAAGATTTTCTCTGCTAAATTCTAATTAGAGATAAAAGACGAAAGACGAAATACAAACGTCTTTCGTCTTTTGTATTTCGTCTCCTTGCCTTTTGTATTATGAAGAAACTTACTATCAGCTTATTCTTATTGCTACTTATAGTAGTTGCGGGGGTATACCTCTTAGGCTACGGCTATCTGCTAAAAGCCGTAAGGGTAGTGTATGCCACAGGGCATAGCACTACTTTTTTAGATGATTATACTTATTTTGATAACCGCACTATCAGTCGCAGTACTACCCCACAAGCGTGGGCGCTCACCGCTGACTATAATAAAGTGGCTGAAACCCCCGAACTGCAAAACGCACATAACAAATATGGCACAGTAGCCTTCCTCATTATCAAAGGCGATAGTATATGGCACGAACGCTATTTTGATAACTACAACTCTCAGAGCAAGAGCAACTCCTTTTCAATGGCGAAAAGCTATGTGTCGGCGCTTTTGGGCAGGGCTATAACCGATGGCTACATAAAAGGTCTCGACCAGCCAGTAAGCGACTTTTTTCCGCAGTATAAAGAGGGCTTAGCGGCTAAGCTAACAGTAGGCGACCTATCGTCTATGTCCTCAGGTCTCGATTGGGACGAGGCGTATTACGACCCTTTTTCTATCACCACCCGTGCTTATTTTGACGAGCATTTTCGCGAAAAGATGCTACAGCTAAAGATTACCTCTGAACCGGGGAAGGCTTTTGAGTATCTCAGTGGTAACACCTTTTTGTTAGGGATGGTAATAGAGAAGGCTACAGGCAAAACTCTTAGTGAGTATCTTGCGGAAGCGCTTTGGCAGCCTATGGGGTGTGAGGGTGATGCCCTTTGGCAGTTAGATAGTGAAGAAAGTGGATTGGAGAAGGCTTATTGCTGTATAGCTTCTAATGCCCGCGATTTTGCTCGTTTGGGCAAGCTCTACTGCGACCACGGCAAGTGGGACGGCAAACAGCTATTGGATAGTGCATTTGTAGCTAAATCGGTACAACCCCGCTTTCCTGATCATCCTGAGTACGGCTATGGCTGGTGGTTGTTAGATTACAAGGGCGTTCACTTCTTTATGATGCGCGGACATTTGGGACAATACGTTATTGTCAATCCAACTGATAAGGTTATCATAGTGCGTTTAGGGCATAGTCTTTCAGATGAAGCCCCTGAAGGCAGTACATTTCCATCTGATATTTACACCTATATCGATGAAGCGTACAAAATGATTAATGGGAATTCATAATTTATAATTCAAAATTAAAAGAAGGTGCTCCATAAAATAAACCTCGAAGATATACTTTTTTTAGATATTGAAACAGTTCCTCAGTATTCTGATTACAGTTGTGTGCCGGCAGCTGCACAAGCCTTATGGGAAGAAAAAACGCAATACCTGCGCAAGGAAGAGTATACTGCTGAAGAATATTATAATCGTGCAGGCATATGGGCTGAGTTTGGCAAGATAGTATGTATATCGGTAGGTTATTTTTCTTTCCGACACGAGCAACGCACCTTTAGGGTAACGTCATTTACAGGCGAAGAAGACACTCTATTACGTGATTTTGTGCGTTTAGTAGAAGAACATTTTTCTCGCCCTAACAAACTTTTTTGTGCTCATAATGGCAAGGAGTTTGATTTTCCTTATCTCTCACGTCGTATGATTATTAATGGTATTCGTATTCCGAATAAGTTGCAACTTTTTGGCAAAAAGCCTTGGGAGGTACCCCACCTCGACACTCTCGATCTCTGGAAGTTCGGCGACTATAAGCATTACACTTCTTTGTCTCTCTTAGCTAATACATTGGGTATTCCTTCGCCTAAAGATGATATTAATGGCAGTCAAGTACGCGATGTATTCTATGAAGAAAATGATATACACCGCATTGCTACTTATTGCGAGAAAGACACTATAACGGTAGCCCAAATACTATTACGACTACGCTACGAACCGCTCTTAACAGACGATGAAATACTCATTATTCCGCGCTAATACTACCTATTAACACTTGCTTATTTTAGATAAGTAGGTTCGAAATAAGCAATATCTTCAAAATCAGCAGCTTTATACTTCTCTATAGCAAAAGGAATCATATCTTTAGCCTCAGGGAAAGCTCCTGCAATAAATGTAGCATTAGGATGTTGGCAGATAGTAGCAAACTTAGTACTACCATCGCCCAGAAATGTTACTATACCCTTATCCAAATACTCTTTATAGCTGTCTGCATCAAGAATTTTAGCTTCAGTAGGAGATACAAAACGATATTCGCTATCAAATACAGCGCTATAAACCTCCATACGGCGCGCATCGAGCATAGGAATAATGCAATCAGCCTCTGCTACTTGGTGCGCAAGGATTTGCAAAGTAGGAATACCTATAAGAGGCTTGCCAAGAGCAAAGCACAATCCTTTGGCAGTAGCTACTCCTATGCGCAAACCCGTATAAGAGCCTGCCCCTGCACTTACGGCTATAGCATCGAGGGAAGAAAGAGGTACCCCTGCTATAGTCATCACAGTTTCAATAAATAAATGTAGATTTTCAGAATGCGTGAAGTGTCCTGCATTCTGAGCTTTAGTAGCTAAAAGTGTGTTATTATCAGTAAGGGCAACTGAGCAGTTCACCCCTGATGTTTCTATATGAAGTAATTTCATTATCTGTTGCCTATTATCTATTCCCCGATAAAACGAGTACTATTTCCCCTTTGATATTTTTGTCTTTATAATACTCTAATAACTCTTGTAGTGTACCGCGCTGGGTCTCCTCGTGCACTTTGGTAAGTTCTCGAGAGATACTTGCCTGACGGTCTGCCCCGAAAGTAGTGATAAAATCAGTGAGGGTTTTAAGTAATTTGTGAGGAGAGACGTAAAAAATCATCGTTTTAGTTTCTTCAGCGAGAAGCTGTAAGCGCGTTTGACGTCCTTTTTTGTCGGGTAAAAAGCCTTCAAAAGTAAAACGATCATTAGGTAAGCCACTGCTTACTAAAGCGGGCACAAAGGCAGTAGCCCCAGGTAGGCACTCTACAGCTATCCCCTCGGCTATACAAGCCCTTGCAAGTAAGAAGCCAGGGTCAGAAATAGCAGGTGTACCAGCATCAGTGATAAGCCCTGCCGTAGTACCCCCCTTTATACGTTGTACCCAAGCGTCTACCACCTTGTGTTCGTTGAACAGGTGGTAGCTTTGCATTGGGGTGTGAATATCATAGTGCTTTAGCAATTTGCTGCTAGTACGAGTATCTTCGGCCAAGATGACCTCTACCTCTTTGAGCAAACGTAGCGCACGTAGGGTTATATCTTCTAAATTGCCGATAGGAGTCGGGATAAGATACAATTTGCTCATTATTCAAAACGGCGTAGAATAAGGTGTAAGAAGCGTTCTTCGTACTCTTCTTTACCTTTCCAATGATTATAAGTAGGTTTTACTTGTTGTTGAATATATTGCGCTGCCTCTTCTAATGAGTGGAGTTGGTTTAAGTGTTGTAGCACACGGTTATACTCGCTTTCACTTCCGAAGAAAAGTTTTTGTATGAAAGCCAACTTATCGTTTAGCCCTATTTGTATTTCCTTGCTGAAGCGGTCGTTAAGCGACTGTGCGGGTTTTACTTCCTCAGTGTGGTCTTTTTTGTCGAAAGCTGTAGCTTTTGATTTTGCTAAAAACTCTTCAAGCGAAGGTGTCTGACGAAGTATTTGTTGCTCTTCTGTTAGATGCTGTTGCTGAATAAAGTTTTCTGGCTGTGCTGACTGTACCGGCTGAGCTACGGGTGCTTGAGCTGCTGCTGTAGGTTGTGCTGCCTGATGCGGGTGCAGACGCTCAGCTGTTAGCACTTGCTCTACTACTGAAGTAGGTGCTTGCTCAGGTGCAGCTGCGTGTATTGGCTCATGTACAGTCTCTGCTTGTTGCGGACGAGGAGGTACTATAGGTTGCTCTATTGATACTGCCCAATCAGGAGTAGAAGCCTCGCGCAATGGTTGCTGTGTATTAATAGTAGTAGGAGGAGTTATGTTCTCTACTGGCTGAGTCACTGCTTGTGCTAATGGAGCGGCTTGCACTGGAGCAGCTACTGTTGTTTGTGCAGGTGCTACTTCTGATGCAGGGGTTGCTGCAGGAGCTGGAGTAGCTACAGGAGCAGAAACTGGTGCGGCTACTTCTGCAGGCGGATCATCAGGAAGAGTGTAAGAATGCCAATCGTTCCAATCTTGATATAAAGAGGTAAGATCTTCATCAGAAGTATTGGTTACTGGTTGAGCCGCTGCGGGTTCAGTTATTGCAGCTTCAGGAGAAGCAAACTGTGTCATCTCTACTACCGAATCTGTTGTGGTATCTGGAACTTCAGCAGGAGCAGGTTCTGCTACTACTTCAATAGGAGCCGCTGCGGTCTCTACAGGAGGAGTAGCAAAGTGAACAGGCTCTGCAGGTGCCGGTTCAGCTGCTGGAGTTGGTTCTGCAGGAGGAGTAGTAAAGTGAACAGGCTCTGCAGGTACTGGTTCAGCTATTGGAGCCGGTTCAGTCACTACTGTTGCAGGTGCTGGAGTAGGGTCTGTAGGAGGGGTAGCAAAGTGAATAGGCTCAGCAGGTGCCGGTTCAGCAGGAGCTGGCTCAGGTGTTGGTTCAGGAGTAGGCTCAGCAACCTTCTCGGCTATTGGTTCAGCAGCAGCCTGAACGGGTGCTGGTTCCATAGCTACAAAAGCAGGTTTTTCAGCCGGTGTTTCTTCTATCAAAGGCTGCTCAAGAGGTTGTAACTCTTTGAAAGCTACATCAATATTGAAGATGTTTTCCTGTTCATCAATAAAATTAGCAACCTTTCGCAAGGTATAAGTCATACGCTGCTCTGAGGTTCTTAGCATTTGGTAGTATTTTTCGACAAAGCCCAATATAGTGATTTTCTCAGAAATCTTATGTGCTTTTTGGCTAAGCTCGCTGAGATTTAATCGCCCTTGATAGGCTATAATTTCGGTGGCTAAATCAACTAATTCTTGCTCTAATGTTTCTTTCATAGCAAATGGAGTTTATGATGTGGCAAAGATACAATTTTTTTGGTAATCTCTTGCTTATTTTTCTAAAAAACTTTCTTATTCTTTTTATAGCTCTCTTTTCTTTTTGTGCTTCAGTAGGTTAGCTGTACTTTTCTCTAATACTTTTAAACTGAAAAAGACTTCAGCTCTCTTATTGAGGGCTAAAGTCTTCTTATTTTATTAGGTGTTTCTTTATGCTGCTTTCTGTGCGGCTTACTTTACTGAGGCTTCGTAAATACCCTCAATGGTTTCTGCTAACATTTGGTTGAATTCTGTATCTGTTTGCTGAGCAGAAAGTCCTTGAGTGAGAGCACGAGAGAAACTAGCGATTACTCCTTTGTTCTTAGCCAATATTTCGTTAGCTTTTTCGCGAGGATAGCCCCCAGAAAGGGCTACAACACGTACTACACGAGGATGCTTAGTAAATTCTTTATAGAAATTATCAATAGTAGGCAATGAGAGTTTGAGCATCACGTCAGAGGTGTCGCGCAAACGATCTAAATGCTTTCTGATTTCATCGCGTAGGATAGCTTCTGCTCTTGATTTATCAGGAATGGTAATGTCTACTTCTGGCTCAATAATCGGAACAAGCCCTGCATCGATAATGACTTGTGCTACCTCAAACTGTTGGGCTACTACTTGCGCAATACCTTTGGGAGAGGCTTCTTTGATTACTGAACGCATCTTAGTACCAAAAATATGTCGCTCGTTAGCTCGCTTTAGTAGGTCTGGCAGTCCGTCGATTGGCTTCATCAGTTGTACCCCATCGCTATCGATATCTAAAAGTCCTTTATCTACTTTGAGGAAAGGAATAATGTGTTTTTCTTCCCAAAGATAATCAGCCGTGTATTTACCGTCGATAAGGTTATCCATTGTCTGCTCGAAGAGGATAGCCCCAAGTATTTTTTCACTATTGAAAGCAGGACTTTTGATGATACGAGTGCGCATTTGGTGAATAAGAGCAAACATTTCAGCATCATTAGTATACTGACTTTCGTCTATCCCATAGAGCTTTAATGCTTTAGGAGTGCTCCCCCCACTTTGGTCGAGTGCCGCAATAAAGCCCTTTCCATTTTTCATTTGTTCAAGTTGTTCTTTTTTCATTGTAAAAACCTTTATTTAATGCCACAAAGGTACAACATATTTTTCTAAAAAACAAATGTACTTGTAGGTAATTCATCTTCATTTACCAAATTGGCATCAGTGACGGGGCTCCACGCATAGCGTACCGACTTGGGGATACGGACTTGCTCGCAACTTACTTTCACCTCATCGCCTACTATCTCGGCAGTGGCAGGATAGAAAATGCCATTGCCATCAGAAAGCTCGAACCCACGTATGGGCTTATTGTCGGAGGTGTGCAAGCCTTTGGCGTAATTGAAGCTAACAAAGGCAGCCCCTTCGGCAAAATGTACCGAACGCAAAAGAGGTCCTGAGGGGGTAATATGCTGCTTATCGTATGTTCGATTTAGTGCCCAACGCGCTAAACGCTCGCCTATAGGCTGCTTGTTTTTGGGGTGTACATCGGTAGGGTGACCGTAGTCGTAAGACACTGCCATACCGCTATAGGGCACCTCGGAGAGCAGACGGCGTTGCGAATCGCGGAACCAACCCCAAGAAGGGCGGTTGATGCTAGACAATTGCACATAGTAAAACGGCAACTTAGGATTTTGAAACGTTTCGCGCCAACTCTTCACCAATAGCTTAAATAACTTAGAATGAGCATCTTTATTATGAGCATTCGACTCTCCTTGATACCATATCACTCCTTTGATAGGGAAGTCTTTTAGCGGCAATATCGCTGCCTCGAATAGATATGCAGGCTCATAGGGGTGTCGCTGTAGTTTATCTGTACTCTTTTTGATATTCTGAGAGGCGCGCTCGCGTACCCATTGCATTATAAAATCGTTATTACGCCAATCGTATAATATGCGAGGAAAATCGTTTTCAAGAGTGTTTCTGCCCACCCATGCTTCAGTAGGAGAGCCTCCTACAGCATTGCAAATCAGTCCGATAGGCATATCTAAATCTTTTTGTAGCCATTTGCCGAAATAATAGCCTACGGCTGAAAACTCGGCTGCGGTTTTGGGTGTACATTCTTGCCACTGTGTATCGCGATAGTACTGTAGGTGGTTGAGCGAATCGAGGACTGTGGCGTTCCACTCTACCGGATCGGTACGCCAGCGGGCTTTCATATCGTAGAAACGTATGTTAGGATTAGTAGCTCGTGGTATATCAGTAGCTCCAGTAGTAGTTTGTTTGAGCATAAACTCCATATTGGATTGCCCTGAACAGAGCCATACCTCGCCAGCTACCACATTTTTGAGTATGCGTTTCTGCTTGCCAGCTACTATGCTAAGCGTATAAATTTCTTTGGCTTTCAGCGGGTCTAAAACTACTTGCCAATTGCCATTTTCGTCGGCTACAGCGCTGTATTTCTGTTTGCCTATACTCACCATTACCTTAGTGCCTGTATTGGCAGTACCTTTTATTGGTAATGGCTGTCCGTGCTGTAGCACCATATTATCGGTGTAAATAGCAGGCAATTGCAGTCCGCCGTAATCGCCAGTGATAGCGCTGTATACTACCTTAGCCAAGAGGGCAGCCCCTTCGGCATTAGGATGCAGTCCGTCGGGGAGCAATTGTGGATAAGGGTAAAGAGGCGTGTGGAAATCTATCAGTTGGGCTTGCGACTCGCGGGCTACCATACGAATAGCCTCTTGAATCTCGGCATGCCAATCGCGGGTACCTGACTCGAAGCGCGGGTGACGATGTGAAATAGGACTCATCTGCGCCAAAAGGATACGCGCCTGAGGATTGACTTCCTTGAAAGAAGCGATAAGCTGTAGATAGTCGCTTACAAAATCATCGCGGTAGTTAGGCCAGTTGCGAGGGTCGGTATCGTTGATGCCTAAATGGATAACCACTATATCGGCTGCAAAAGCAAGCGCTTGTTTATATTCATCTTGCTGAGTGTAGGGGCGATGCCCTTTATTGAGCAAGGTAGCCCCTGATTTGCCAAAATTGCCTACTAAATAAGCTTTGCCTAAAGCGCGCTGCAATACTGAAGGGTAGGCATCTTGGGTTCTGTTTTCGAGCAAATAACCATAGGTGATGCTATTGCCTACACAGGCTACTTTAATTAGTTTTTTTTGAGCTCCTGCCCCCAATGAGAGTAGCAGCAGCATTGTCAATAATATTTTTTTCATTCTGATATGGTTTTTCTGTTGTTATAGTCCACCGATGCGCACTAAACTACCCAATACAACCATTGTAACCCCTAAGAGTGTTACACAGATGATGTGCACTGCCATTTCAGGTAGTTTTTTGATATTTCCTTTGCGCAGCTGAGGTAGTACGCGTGTTTGTGCCGAGATGGCAAAACACACAGAAGTAAGCAAACAAAGGAGTTTTAGGGAAACTACTTTTTCTATTGAAAAATCGAAGTGCAGCCAAGTGCTGAAATTTACTCCGTAGTCGTATGCCATTAGTATACCCGTGATAACCAACACTAAGAGTGATGGCATTCCGATAGGCTCGTACGTTTTTTCGAAATTACCTATATAGCTAAAATCGTTGTGCTTAAGCGCTTTAGGTAGGTAGCCTATAGCTAATACTAAGTGCCCGCCCACCCATATAGTAGCAGCCACTAAATGCAAAATTAAAAGAATATGATGTGTGTACATTACTTATTATTAAATGTGTTCATTGTTATTGCAAGTCCCGCTAAGCCATACGATAGCACTGCCTCAGCACATTTAGCTACGCGCTCAGGGAGTAGTGCTTGTTCTTCGGGCGTCCACTCGCCCAATACGTAGTCTATTTGTCTGCCAGACTCGAAATTACTACTGATACCAAAGCGCAAACGGGCGTACTCTTGGGTACCTAACTGATACTGAATATCTTTAAGTCCGTTATGACCGCCATCGCTACCTTTACCTTTGATGCGCAAGGTACCAAATTTTATATTCAGGTCATCGCAGACTACTAATAGATTTTCAGCTGTTAAACGTTCTTTTTCGAGCCAATAGCGTACTGCTTTGCCACTGAGGTTCATATAAGTAGAGGGTTTCAGCAGTATAAATGTGCGCCCTTTCACTTTTATCTCGGCGAGGTCGCCCAGCTTTTGAGTGGTGAAAGAAGCATTATGGTCTTTAGCCAGCTTATCGGCTACTAAAAAGCCGATGTTGTGGCGCGTATTAGCATATTCAGCCCCTATATTGCCGAGGCAAGCAATTAGATATTTTTTCATAGCTGCAAAGGTAATAATAATTTGCTAAATAGGCAATTTGTTTGCGTTTTTAAACCACAGGTTCGCCGTAGAGGTCGTAATCGGTGGCATCGATGATTTTTACTTCTACAAAATCGCCTGTTTTTACGTAGTGTTTTTTGGCATCGATAAGTACCTCATTATCGACATCGGGAGAGTCGTACTCGGTACGCCCTACAAAGTAATTGCCCTCTTTGCGGTCAATCAGACAACGGAAGGTCTTGCCTACCTTCTGTTGGTTGAGTTCCCACGATATTTGCGACTGTATCTCCATTATCTCATTGGCACGAGCGAGTTTTACCTCTTCGGGTACGTCGTCTTCAAGCTCATAGGCAGTGGTATTCTCTTCGTGGCTGTAGGTGAAACAACCTAAACGGTCAAAACGCATTTCTTTCACAAAGGATTTGAGCGCCTCGAAGTCGGCTTGGGTTTCGCCTGGATAACCGACTATCAGAGTAGTGCGTATTGCCATTTCGGGCATCGCCTCGCGGAATTTCTTCAGCAGCTTAGTGGTTTTCTCTTGGGTAGTGCCGCGCTTCATACTCGCCAAAATAGGGTCGGAGATGTGTTGCAGCGGTATGTCTAAGTAATTGCATATTTTGGGCTCTTCTTTCATCACCTCAATGACGTCCATAGGGAAGCCTGTAGGGAAGGCGTAGTGTATGCGTATCCACTCGATGCCTTCGACCTTGACGAGGGCGCGAAGCAGGTCGGCAAGGGCGCGTTTTTTGTAGAGGTCAAGTCCGTAGTAGGTAATGTCTTGAGCAATGAGTATCAGCTCTTTAACGCCTTTGGCAGCGAGTTTTTCGGCTTCGGTGACAAGCGCCTCGATAGGGGTGGAAATGTGTGCGCCCCGCATCAGTGGGATAGCACAAAAGCTACAAGGGCGGTCGCAGCCCTCGGATATTTTGAGATAAGCGTAATTTTTAGGGGTAGTGGTGAGGCGTTCGCCTATGAGTTCGTGCTTATAGTCCGCCCCCAATACTTTTAGCAGGGCAGGGAGTTCGCTAGTGCCGAAATACTGGTCGACATCGGGTATTTCTTTTTCTAAATCGGGTTTGTAGCGCTCTGAAAGGCAGCCCATTACGAAGACCTTGTCGATTAGACCTGCTTCTTTCTGCTGTACATACTCTAAAATAGTGTTGATGCTCTCTTCTTTAGCATTATTGATAAAGCCACAGGTGTTGATAACCACGATATTACCCTCCTGCTCGTGAACTACATTTTTGCCGCCAGCTTTGAGCTGCCCCATAAGGACTTCGCTGTCGTATACGTTTTTAGAGCAACCGAGGGTTACTACGTTTATAGTGTTTTTCTTTATACTTCTTGTTCGCATTTGTTGATAGTTTCAGGCGGCAAAGATACGGATAATTTGGCAATTAGGCAATTTGCAGATTTGGTTGATGGGAGGAATGAGAGGGCCGTGAAAAATGAGAAGGTTGGGAGCGGTAATTATAAGGTCATCCTTCGGTGTTCCTATAGTGTTTCTATAGTGTTTGTATAGGGGAGGTAAAATAGTTCTTAATTAAAAGTTTTTTTTCTTTCTCTTGTTGGTAGTAGGAGTTTTTATAGGAGTTTGTTTATGTTTTAAAATTTGTGAATCAATTTGTACCTTGATATTTTGGTTTTCTAATAACTGTTGCAAGTCTTTTATTTTTTCGAGAAGGGCAGTTTCTGTTTCTGTTGTTTTTCCGGATTTAACACGATAAGAAGGCGAAGAGCCTTTGTTTTTACTTACAATACACATTTTCCCCGAGATGTTTTTCTCTTTATAGATTGTAAAGACTACTTTTTGAATATCACTAATAAGATAGCGTTTCCCTACCAAATTGTTGATTCTCAAATATTTTTCATCTAATAGAAAAGGGTCTATGGTAATATTGAATCGCCTAAATATAAAGCGGATGATATAGCTTAAGCTTGTTAGTATAATAAGCAACAATACGGCAAAGTAGCGATCCCAAAAAGAAACCGTACTAGTTTTGGCTTTTGCTAATACCTCATACTTTTCAGACGAAAGGGCTTTTTGTTTGATTATGTTTTTAAATTCAGCAGGAGAGGTATTCTTTAGCAAGCATATTTCAGTAGAGTAGCCTGTTTTTCCTTTAAATCTTTTCCCTCTAGCTATGTGAGTTATCGGTCTAAAAAACAATATATTTTTTCCATTGTAAAAATAGCCATTTTCCTCTTTTTTATATCCTTTAAAAGGATTGCTATTCATTGCTTTTTTGGCTTCTTTTTCCTCTAAATCATAATAATAAATGCCGTTTTCATTGGTAAAAAACAAATGATCGGTATAACTGTTATCACTTATCAGCAAATGATAGGGAGCCTCGTTGGGCATAAAAGGCTTTCCGTCGATAAATACTTTGCCCCCATTGAGGTGACAGAGATACTCAAAATAGCCGTGATTAGAGAAGATATCGGTAACAAGGTCATCGGTAAAAGTTTCATCTAATAGATGGTTTTTGTAAAACACGTGTTTTCCGTCAGAAAAATAGCAAGAAAAGCTTATTTTTTTGGAATTTTTATCACGATCTCTCAATTCGAAAATAGGGAAGATAGTATCTTTGGCACCTTCTATTTTTTCGCCTTGGTAATAGAAATAGGTACCATCGGTAGAGAGGTAAGGTGAAGAGTTGAGAGCGGAGAACTTTTGTCCGTTAGAACCGACTTGCTTTATAGGGGGATAGTCATTAGTGCCGGCTTTAAAGTCAGGGCGAGAGGCACAAAAGTAAGTGTCTTTTCCATCGGTAAAAAGGTCATTGCCTATAGGGGTAATAGGCGGCTGTAAGGGGACGATTTGGTTGTTATGGAAAACGTGTGCTTTATCCCATCCTATTCGTTGGATTTGCAGGCTTTCGGGGAATACTTGAAAAGTAGCTGCATCGGCTTCAGGTACAGCTATATAACCTTTGCCTATTATTCGGGTATATATTTTTCCTTGGTATTTATAAAAAAAGGAATCCTCTAAACAATATTGGTAAGAATTCGAGGAGAAATGCTCATCTACTTGATAGTTATCCTTAAATATTATATAAAAAGAAGTAACAACGAAAACTAAGAGACAGGCTATCACTATACGCAAAAGACTTATCATATTTAGCCGCTTTTTACCTTGTTGTTCTTTTAATAATTTATCCATTAGTATTTTTTGTAGTTTATGCAAAGGTAATAATAATTCATAAATAAATTGTATCTTTGCACCTTAAAAATCATATTATTATGGAATTGCAAGTAGGGAAGAACTATCGGGTGATAAAAGATATTTTAGACTTCGAGATAGGCGAAATCTGGTTATTAGCAGATAAGGGCTATCAAGTTTACTACGGAGAACGCAATTTTGTATTTGTTAATACCGAAAAATCTTGTAGCCATATAGTGCTGCGTGATGCCTCAGAGGAAGATATGGAAATATACTGCCATTTAGATAGGTATTTTGAGGAAACAGGAAAGTATCATATTCACCCCCCCCAAAGATGAAGAAAAGATTTTTGATAGTAGCCCTATTTGCGCTATTTTTAGGAGGTATTGGCGTAGCACAATCTCAAGAGCAAACCTCAACCCTTGCCGAGCTACAAGCCGAAAAAGAAAGATTGGAAGCCAAACTTGCTAAAGTCCTTGAAGACAAAGAAAATGCAGAAAATTCTTTAGTTGGTAAATACAAAGATGTAGCATTTGCCTTTAATAACCACATCAGCAAAAAGCAAAAAAAGTTTGCTAAGATTGTTCTACGAGGTGCTAAACGCCAAGAAAGGCGAATTAAAAAGGATTTGAAGAGGCTTAATAAACGCATTGAGAAAATTGGCAAATTAGCAAATTAGGCAATTTGTGGATTTGGTTGATGGGAGGAATGGGAAGGCTGTGAAG
>ERZ772766.819-NODE-819-length-17758-cov-2.657007_pt1 | contig 17758 bp, 26 predicted proteins | sample MGYA00511379_ERZ772766 | MGnify/ENA primary metagenome ERZ772766 (study PRJEB29015, sample SAMEA2737895) | human oral metagenome | biome: human oral; feature: human-associated habitat; material: dental | place: China | collected 2116 ...
GAGCTGCGCAAACTGACACATCACATGATGCGCTTCAATTGAGGCAGTCATTATCAAAATTTTTTTCATAAGTATCCTTTTAGTCATTTTTGTTTAGCTCTGAGGAAATTAATAGCAAACGCCAACGCAAAAACAGGGAATGAAAAGTAAATGAAAAGCCGTAACGGTTTTGAAAGCTTGCTATCCGACTTTTTGGTAGCTGCCATGTTTTTTTTGGTATCCGCCTCGCTATCAGATTTACGCTTTTGATACTCTTTTTCGATATCCATCTTGATTATTTCAGCCTGTTTCCGAATAACAGGATCGGAAGAGTTTTTTGTCTGCTCCCACAACTCTATCCTTTCTCTTTGTTCCTTTATCCCATCGGAACCCCCTCCGATAGGGATAAAAAGAACAGCAGTCAAAACAATTAAAACGATAATAAGAGTGCAGTCACTTTTATTTTCTCTCATACTTTTTCACATCCCATTTCTCGGCAGGGGATACCTGTCAATCATTTACATAACGGATACGGCCGCTCTCAATTGAGTGATACCGTGTTCCATAAACATACACTTTCAAACGACCGTCAGACATGGTTTTCAACACATTGCAGTACATCAGGCGTTGTGGCTCGAAGAAATACGCCGCCTACTTCCGAAACTATATCTCTAAAAAGGCACAATTTCCCATCAAGCCCAATGTAGGAGGCATCTTGTACATTAAAATGGGTGGCTACTTTTTCGGCAATGCTCATATTGATTTTCCTTTCAGCCATAAGCCCAATTCCGGGCTTATGGGTTGTGGATTTGAATAATTTGTTGATGATTTAAGGAAGTCGCGGGTGCGGTAGAAATTTACTGTCCCATTCGTCAAAGACGCTAAAATTGCTTTCAAAACGGTAATCGTCAAGATTTGCAGAGAGTACGGCCTTCAGCCATTGCTCTTGTACCTCCTCGAGCTTCCATTTTGTAATAATAAGAGCATCCAAAAAAGACTCAGTCATGAAGGTTTTATCATCGTGCTTTTTCGCGGATTTGTAACGTTCAAGACTGGGAGTGTGGATTTACCCGCCAATTTGTCGATGTCGCCACCTTTGAAACCTAATCGAACATCCCTGCGGGCAGGATGTTTAAAGGCATAATCTGCAATATTGATGGCTTGTAGTTTTGAAAGAGGCTGATCTTCCTTGATACCTAAATTAGGTAAATCGGGATCGCGGTAGTTTGGTGGCAAAACGCCGATGAGACCATAAGGGATGTCGTCGATGGAGTCCCACTTAGACGTTACGTCATCGTAAACTTTACGAGCAGCTTCCAATGTATCGAATAAATTGAAAACGAAGTTAATTTGCAGGGCATACTTACCTGTGTCGTTTACGGTCCTTTTTTTGGAGTCAATGTAGATGTTTTTCATGATTTTTCCTTTTGCCCCTGTCTGAAATTTTAGCCGCGTGGGGCGGTGCGTCCATAGGTGGATAATAGCTCATATTACGAGCTATTGCAAGAGATTTCTTTAATATAATTTAAGAGTTTTACCCACTTTACCAACGGCATATCCGCGCGATTTTTCGCATCAAGCGAAGCCTCCCAGCGGCGGACACTGTATCCGGTTTTAGTTTCGGTTATCTCCGCGACTTGCGCTTGCGTTAAGTCGTATTCTGTTCTCAGAGCCTTGAGATTGGCGGGTGTATAGCCAATCTCAGGGGCTTCAAATAATTTCATAGTTCTATAAACTCCCAACATGAAGCCATACCAACCGAAGTATATGCGTACTGTTCCATCTCAAGTGCGGCTGCTTTGGCGGCTATCCGTCCCCCATCTCAGCCAATCCTCAACCTCATCGTTACCATCGTAATCAGGGCAAATGTCGCGCAAATACTTAACTTTGATAGCTTCATTTTCAGAAATGGCCGCAAGACAAAGACCGCAGCCATCATAACCGGCATTTTTTCCAATTTTATAAATATTATTCATAGTATTCAGAATTTCCTTTCTTAGTTTGAAATATTTTAGCACACAATATGAGCTTTTATGGGCTATGCCTGTTTTCAAAAGAGCTGAAAGGCTGTCAATGGGGAAGGTTTGTAAACGTCCTGTAAGGTCGTTTATGAATACCCCATTTACTGCTGGCAGCGATAACACACTTAAGTGAGGGAGCAGGTGTAGGCCGAAGGCCATTCCCTGTTCCCGAGCTGTCGGCGGCGAGACCGGGGGATTGGGGGCAGAGTCCCCAAGAAGTAGAAGAACAAAATATGAAAAAAAAAACGGCCGCATAAGCGACCGTCGGTTTCAGTTCAAATATACATTTTATGAACTTTTCACTAAAAGTGAATTGAGTATTTCAAGCGGTGTTTTATTTCCGAAAAACTCACGCAGCGGTTCCGACAAGTCCAGCTCGTATAAAGTACCGGACCAGTCGTTGAAGAACTCAAAAAAATAGGTCGTACTGCGGGAATATGGGGTGACAACCAGCCGTTCAAACCGCATTTTTCCTTCATAGCCTTCTGAATCCCCCCAACATTTCGCTGCGATATGATGCAGTTTGCCGGGATTCTCTTCCAAAAGTCGGAGAGCTGTGTAAAGCGATTCGACATCAATGCTGACCTTGAGATCGGGCACGGTGTAGTCGTATTCGTCAGATTGGTAAATATCAGCCAGCTTCTCGCTGTCTTTCGGAAAAGCTATTCGCAGTTCAGGTCTGCCGTTTTCTTCGACAATTGCGAACTTCGGGCATTCGCCACCAATTCGCGCGCCGTTTGATTCATTTAGGGTATTTGGGTTCATTTTGATCTCCTAAAAAAGCGGGAACAGCCCCTACGGGCTGTTCCCGCTGGGGTGTGTTAAAAGTAAGATGAACGGCTATTCGACTTCATCCTCATCGTCATCGTATTCGCATCCGAAGTGTTCGATTGCGAAAGCTCGCACTTCAGCTTCTTCGCACGGATAATCAAATAAAGCACCTTCATGGCCTTCATAGGTTCCTGCAAACCACATTCCCTCTTCCAAGTATCTGGCTTCAAATACAATGTCAGGGAAGCGTTTGGCAATTGCTTCGTAAACCACACTCGGCGGTCCCCAGGCGGTGTCGCAGCTGATCCAAATGTTGCCTTCCTCAACCGTCACAAAAGTGCAGTCGGGATCGACGTCCCATTTACAGCCCCAGTTGGCCAATCTCCAACCGTACCAAGTCGGATGACCATATTGACGGATGTTTTCCGCAATACGTTTGGCAAAGGTTTCGTCGTAAAGAAAGCGAGCTGCGATTTCGGGGTTTTCTTTAAAATGGTCAAACACTTCACCGATAGTCAGGTTGTCCCAATCAAAATTTTCCGAAAGGTATTGCTTCAATTCGGAGAAAATATGGTCCGGCAATCTATACTGAACGGGCCAAAAGGGTTTATCGCGCTGTTCCAGCATTTCCTGTTCCAGATTGCTCAACTTCTTTTCAGGTTGTTGAGCGATTTGAAGCCAGGTCTGCTGCATGTAACTATCAGATCCCTCAGTAAGATTCAGTTCTTCCGGCATGGGTACGATATGCTGAAAGCTGAATTGATACCCCTCGCCGGTTTTGATCAGAATTTGCTCCGCCACTTCGGCGATACGTTGGGGATTGCCTTGAAAATGAAGGCGGTTGCTGCACCAGTTGGGCATAGTAATCTCCTGAGCAGGAATCCCCATCCCTGCGGATAAGGAAACCCGCAGGTTAAGGGCTTACGCCCGTTGAAAAAGAAGCACGGCAGTTAAGCCGGCTCTACGTACAGCTCGGGCAGGATTTCGCGGTGCAGCCAGCCACTGACGACTTTGCGCAGCACATGGCGGCAGCCATCAGTCAGAACATCGGAGAGGCAGAACCCGAACTCATACAACCCTAAGCCTTCCTTTGACTGCCATTCGATGACGTCCTCACTGTGGCGGCTGTAAATCCAAGCAATGTCCGCATCTGACAGATAACTCAGGGCATTCTGAAAAACATCCGCTTTGTCGGGTTGATTGAAATACTGCCGGTAGGCAGACATCAGATGGCACAGATCGGCAACGGCGGATACGCCTTCGCCGGCGTAACCGTCTTCAAGGTAAGTGACGGCTGCAACGGCATCGCCGTCGCTACGGCTGATGCAAACCATGTCGGCATTGGCCCGTTCGGCAAAATCTGCGGTGTTTTCGGTAAATACAACCATATCTTCACCAAGTCCGGCCTGTTTCAGTTCGCGCAAGATTGCGCCCCATACGCCGTCAACGTGGGGGGCCAATACTGCACCGTTCAATCTAGCGGCGGCATCGGTCGCCTTCTCCATGTCCGGATTCATCCATACGATAAAGTTTTGCATTGTGTTGCTCCTTAAAAAGAAGCGGAGAACACAGTCCGCGGGGATGTGTTCCCCACGGGGTTGAAAAAAGAGCCGTGCGCCCGGAAGGACGTGCGCAATGATTAACGGCAGTGCGCGGGTGGCAGATAAGGTCTGCCGCCCTGTAAACAGGTATTTTCAGACGGCCTTTACTGAGGCCGTCTGAAAATACCTGCCCGAAAGCAGGTGAGGTATGATTTCAATCGGACACCGCCGTATGTGGATCACGTCCGCTAATCAAGATGTCGATCAAGGCTTGTGCAGCACTGATTGGCATAGCATTACCAATCAGGATGTTTTGTAACGGACAAAACTTGCTGTTGCCGTACATGGATAATCCCTGTTCGTCGGGTTTGAGGAAAAAAGAAAAGCGAAGCCCTCCGTCCTGCCACAAATGTGCCTGGAGGGTATGTTCAAACACCCCGAAGACTGATTCGCCGTCTTCGCCGAAGTCCAAACCGTATTTCAGGGCAATATAGTTGGCAACCTCAATCAGAAGTTGCTCGCCGGGAGTCGGCACAGGTTCGGATGACTTCCTGTCCAAGTACCACATTTTGCGCTCGTCAAAGGACGTATCATTGATTTTGCGCGCCCACAGACGTACTGCATCACCAACCAATATATCGCCCTCCCCTTCAAGGATGGCAACCGCGAACAGCTCATCATCAAAGCATTCAGCGGCCTGAAAGAAGGTTAACCCGGAATCAATGTAGTCGGCAAAACCGTTTTCTACACGATAAGCAAGGTCCTCTGCATAGCTTTCAAAAACCTTATAGCTTTCCACCGTAATCAGGGTATCGCGGGGTATATCACCCATGTCACCAAGGCAGAAACTCATGTCATCTGACTTGAGAATGACGTTGCTATGGTAGTAGTCGGGATAGTGCCTTTCCATGAAGTTCCAATCCAGAACGGTTGGGCGGCGCATGAAATATTTTGAAACGGACACGGTATTTCCTTTCTGAAATATAAAAGGGATACGTACCCGTCGGGGAACGTATCCCCGTGGGGTTGAAAAATTGGTGTTACAGGGCTGCAGGTCTATCGCCAGGAAGATGTTTACGGCTTTTCGGGTAGAAATGGTCTTTCAGTACCGCCTTAGACCACAATACAGTCACGACATTGGCAATGTTGTCGCCAGTATTGCACAGTTCAAACAAGTCGATTCTGCTGTCAGTCAACCAGCAGTTGACGGCATTGCGATTGCGCGCGTACAGCCACTGCAGATCCTTATCGGTAAAAGCTTCGACAAAAACCTCAAAATTTTCCTCCGGACATACACAGCCTTTTAGAAGATGAAGCAGATCATCAAGGCTTTGTTCAGTATGGCTGGACTTTACCGTTATCGCAGCACATATACCATTGGACAACACATTGTTGCATTGAATAAACCGTGCGAAATAATCGGATGCCTTTACTGCTTTGACTGCAATGTTCGGAGAAAAATGATGGTAGTCTAGCCAATCGGATACCAAATCCAATTGATCAGACCACGTTTCATTACCTGTAAACTCCTGGCCATTCAAAAATTGTGCGGCAGACCTGGCCTCCGGTTCGTTATTTTCGTCCATCATAACAATGTAAGTTTGCATAAGAAATACTCCAAAAAAAAACGGGACTGCCGTCCAGAAGGGCGGTCAGCCCCTCGGGGTTGAAAAAGGAACGGATATTCCGTTCTGCATAGTTAGGTTATATGGTTTAAAAGTTTTGCAGTGGGAGGCTGTTCAAATAACGGCTGACGGTATCGATAGCCCAGCTTTTGATGGTTTTATGGATGACTTTGCCTTTTGATTCCGGTCGGGAGGCGTTCAAATCGGTGAAATTCCCCCAATTTAAGCCGTTCGTCTCCATCCATTGAAGCACGGTCGCTTCGTTGCGCTCGAACAGCCAGGCGGCCGTTTTTTCCGATACAACCTGCTCTAAAATTTCGATATGATCGGACGGACCGTATTCCACATCCTTGAGCAGGTAGGCGATGTCGTCGTAACCGCCGATCTGCGGAACGGGAACCAGCAGAAAACCGTCGTTGTCAGGTATGCCGCTGTCGGACACTGCCTCCATCAGCATGTTGTAACCGACATCACGGCCTCGCATAATGTTTTGGAAAACCTCCTGAGCCTGGTCGTCTGTCAACATGTCGGCAAAACCGGGTTGACGCAACAATGCCGTCCACGCGTCATGGTCGTTCATGACGGAGAAGGATACGGCGGCGGTATGGCGGTTTTCGGTCATATTGGGTACAGATCCCATTTCGTTTTCCATTCTGACGTATTCGGCCACCGATACGATGGCACTGATCAGATTGGCGGAATAACCCAGTTCGGCCAATTTGCAACCGATGGTATCGGTAAGGCTTTTGTCGTCGGACGGATAACAGATGACCTGTCCGTTAAGGGCTTCAGCAGCCTTGCCGGCCACTTCAAACTCTTTTTTGAACCATACGATATAGGTTTCAATATGTTTGTTCACGGTATTGCTCCTTTAAAAAAAGGGAATACCACACCCAATGGGAACGGCATCCCCAAAGGGTTGTAAAAATCCCGCCGGCAAACGGATTTGCGGGCTGGGTCGGGTGATACCTTTAGGGTATCAGGTTGGTGAAAAGAGCCGTACATCCCGAAGGATGCGTGCGATGGTCAACGGCAGCGCACAAAACAGAAAAGGTCTGTCAGCCTGTAAACAGGTATTTTCAGACGACCTTACTAAAGTCGTCTGAAAATACCTGCCCGAAGGCAGGTGTTACGGTAAAACACCGCATCAATAGTCGCTGGGCAACATAAACGTGGTAACGCTGCGGTCCCACTCGGTAATCACCCAGATTTTTTGATCGGCAACCGTATAGGAAGAAAATATCCGACCTTCTTCACCCGGCTTGAGTGCGAGACGGTTCGTTTTGGCATCTTCCGGCGGCAGGTCATCCCATACGCCGCATTGATGCGCATCCAATAATATTTTGATGTAGAGGTTGTTTTCGTAGAGGTCGCGCGGAAGGTTTTCCTGCGCCCAGTTGTCGAGCGAGCGGGTGTAAACCACCCTGCCGACAGGAAAAAGCACGGGAAGATTTTCGGGCAAGCCCGCTAAATTGATGGGTTCCATAGGGCATATCCTTCAAAAAATTCCGGATACACCCCCTGCAGGACGTACCCGGCAGGGTTAGAAAAAAATTTGACGGCTGTTTACTTGTGACGGCTGTTTACTTGATCGTCAGGACACGCCCGTAATCGGGCGAGCCGACGGTCAGATCGACCGCACGGATACTCGGAGAAAACCGGTCGGTCGAAGTCAGCGTCACGACCAGGCGGTCTTTGCTGTCGTACTCCTCCGACTGGGTTTCGACTTTGGTTTTGTGTGTCGAACCTTTGACCAATAACCTGCGACCGCCGGCCGAGGTAACGATCCCGTTAACCTGGCCTGCTGCCAGTGCCAACGCGGCATGCCACTGACCCAGTGCACACAATGGCCGCCTTTTCTCTGCAGATACGGCAGAAGTACCGAAATGCTGTCCGAAAGAAGGCCACAAGGTACGGATTTTAGACTGTTTCAGTTCCTCATCCAGTACATCATGCTCCAGCTTGAAGCTCATTGGGCGGAACCCTTTGGCCGATGCCTCCGGTACACAGTATGCAGGGGTGCCGGCCGGAAGCGTTTCCGGAGCTGAGGCATAGTCCAGCAGCAACCGCTGTTGCGCGTCCGCCAGTTTCTTACCTATGGACGCTTTGTTTTTCGGGCGAATACCGAAAATAACCAGTTGGTTATAGGTATCTACCGCTGCGCGAATCATACGGACATCCGTACAGTGGGTAGCAATCTCTGCGGTCAGATGTTCCGTCAGCGCGGCTTCAGGAACAATCATCACCAATACGCCTTCTGCCTGCAAAGTACCGAAGGTACGCGCAAAGAAAATTTCTTCCAGGCGTTTGGTGCGTTGATTGGAGAGGTTGTCTTTGGCGGTAAAACCGTAAGGCGGATTGAGGAACAGTAATCCGACGGCCGAAGCCTGCATGCTGCAGTTTTCTATGTCGGATTGGACAACAAAGTTCAGACGGCCTGCGGCTTCCTGTGCCCGACCTTTGTCCAGTTCGACACCGAATGTTTGGCAGCGGATTTCTTCCGTCTGCAGGGTGGACGCGATAGTGGCCAAAGCCTCGCCCGTACCGCAGCAGGGATCGAAAATGCGTAGCGTGCCGCCGGAAACTGAGGTATCCAGGCAGGCCGTTATACGCGCCAGCGTACCGTTATCGGTGGGGAAATAACCGTGGTCGCGGTGGTTGTTTGCGACACGGGGGTGCATCAGATGGTTTTTGGTTTCCATTTTGGTCTCCATTCAGATAAAAAACGGAGACCGACCCCTGCGGGATGGTCCCCGCAGGGTTTGAACCAGCTAACCGGTCGGTGTTAAAGATTAATTGATGGTATTGCCCCGTTCGACGTGGCGTACCTGGGCTTTGAAGTTTAGCAGTCCCCGAGGGTGATTGCCCGGCGTACCTGGTACAGGTATTTTGCGGCCGCTAACTCGATGCTGCAAAATACCGTGTTTGCGGCCACTGGTTCTAAAAGACCAATTACCGCCGGAAACCAAGCCTTTCACATAAACTTGGAAGTCTTTATTGTTGCTGTATCGCACATTGTCTCCTTTCGTCAAAACGCGGAGACACAAATCCCCTGCGGGGATCATGTCCCCGTACGGTGGTTGAAAAAAACAGCCGCAACCGCAAAAAAACGGTCGGACAATTCCGGCGGCAGTGTCCTGAACGGGATATACAGCCCGTCATCTGTTATTGCCCGGCATATCCGAACAGACTTTTTCAGACGGCCTGAATGTCAGGCCGTCTGAAAAAGCCCGCTTGAGGGCTTGATGAAACTAGTCGGGATACAGATAGCGGTTTTGCTGCTCGTAAGCCTCCATTTGCCCCTCAAAAGACAAATATTGGTCAAGTGCTACCGCTTCCGCCCTATCAGCTTCCAATATGGAAGGGGCCAAACGGTTCAATATTTCTTCCGTTCTGCTGCAAATCAAACTGCGGTCGTCGGGACAGAAATCTTGCAAAGCCTTATCCGAACCCGCCTCCTGCACAGCCTGATACAGATCGCGGACATCTGCTGTTCCGGCTTGTTTCATAAGTTTTTCAAAATAATCCTCGTGCTGCAGAACAATCCGGTGATATTCCGCACGAAAACGGCTTGAAATCACAGGCCGTTGCATTTCATACTCAATCATGACGTACTTCCTTTCAAAAAGGGTTTTCAGACAGCCTGAATATCAGGCCGTCTGAAAATCCGCGAGTGTTGTCGGTCAAGTTTGGTTTTTCTCAAGAAGACGTTTGGCCAGCTCGACCTCGACCGAATCTTCGACTTGGTTGAGAATGTCCAAACCCGAATCCGGCATATCGCCGGAAGTTGATTGGGTCACGGCAATTTTCCTACCCATCAGCTCGAGGCAGATTTGCTGTGCGGTATCGCCGTACCCTGCAAAATATACCTCTACATCTTCCTTCTGACCGATACGCCACGAACGACGTGCAGCCTGCATCAGGGTATAGACGTTGTATCCGGTCTGCATGAAGTAGATGGTTGGAAATGCCAACAGGTCCAAACCGGTTTTGACCAATTCGGGATTACAGATAACCACCTGCACTCCTTCTGCCAACCGGTCCTCAACCCAGTCTTCCCGTTGATCGGCTTTGACCGTCGCTTTCATCACCGCCGCCTTAATGCCGTGCCGCTTGAAAATCTCTTTCAGACGGCCTGTCGTATCCCGGGTATCGGTATAAACAGTGTAAACCAAGCATTTTCGGCCTTTGGCAAGAGCTGCTTTGACCACTTCCAGCACATCGGCTTCCTTAGGCGAGATTTCCCCCTCTCCGAACATCGGTTCGGTGCTGTGGAGTACCTTTCCTTCTTTCTTCCAATAAACCTGCTGTGCTTTGTAACAGCAATCCGGCCAAGCCAGTAAAGCACTCATGACCACGCCCGTGAGGGTGTTATCGCTGCTTCTGAGTGCCGCTTTCAAATGCGTTTGCAGCGTGGTTTCCATGATCTTGTAGGTTAACTCTTGGTCTGGAGTCATCTGTACCGGCCGAAAAACTTCCGTATAGCCGGGTAAAACGCCTTCGCCTAAGTCGCGCAACTTCAAGAACACGGTAATCGGCAGGACATAGCGCATAATGCCCAACGGGGAGAATCCCGGTGCCTTGGCGGTTCGCACACTGCTGCGTTCCGCTTTGGAGCTGGAAAACGATCCGTTGCTGTATTCGCTGCCGAGGTGCCGGACGATTTCTTTCAGCACACCGTGCTTACGCATAAACGCCATGCTCGCAGAACCCAAGGTATTACCCTTGTTGTAGCCGAAACCGTCCTCAATCATCATCTGCGGCCATAGCCGCCATAGCAGGAAGAACAGGTCCTCCGCATAGCCACCCATCAAGGTACCGGTCAGACACAGGACTTTTTTGCAGCAGCGCGCCAAAACCCCCATCGCTTGACCCTGAGCCGTACCGTAGTTCTTGTACTCATGGCCTTCATCTACCACCAATAACCCGAAAAAGTCCTTGGGCAGGTAGCGTTTGATGAATTCGGTGGGTTGGTATCCGCCGCGTCCCAAGCTAAATTCTGCTTTGCCCAAGTCCCGGTCGATACGCGCCGCTTGACGGTCGTCGAATAAAAACTCGCCGTTTTCGTCCATCAGATTGGAAAACGCCTGAATGTTGTTTTCCAAGAGTCCGGCCAGATATTGCTCGCCGTACATCCCGATGATTTTGGCAGCGGTCTTGGGTCCGATGCCGGGCAACGTGGTCATGGTTTTGAGTACGCGCTCGTACACCGTTGGCGCAATGCCGTCTTCCGCCTGCTCCTTCCGGCATAACGTCCACAGCGGTTCGCCGCATGGTTTGTCGTTGAGCATGTTTTTGCAAAAAAGACGGTTTTTGGACAGCACGTCTTTTAGACGGCCTTCGTTGAAGTACGGTTTGTTCTCCTCATCTCGGATTTCACCGCCGCATTTCGGACAGTAGCACTCCGTTACCGAATAACCTTCAGATGCACCTTCTGACGGAATCCACCGGCGGCGTACCGCGTAGGCGGGCCGCCAATGGTAGCCCATGCGCATCCGCACACGGCCCATTACGAAAAACTCCGGCACTTCGGGTTTGCGGTCAAAGGCGCGAATTTGCAGCAGCTTGGCCAGCGTGTCGGCTCCGTTGAGGATCCACACGCGAGCATCAGGGACAGTCTTGAGGATTTCTCGCCGCCATTTGTACACCAAATGCGGCGGACTCAATACCAAGGTACGGTGCAATCCGGCTTGATGGGCGGCAGCGGCAGCTGCGATCGACATCATGGTCTTACCTGTACCCATTTCGGCATTGATGACGGCGGCGGGTTTATCTTCCACCACCAACTGCTGCAACACGGCACGGACGACTTCCCGCTGTGCCGTGAACAGTGGTCGAGCAAGACCATCCAACACTTCCTCCAGCTTTGGATAGGTTTGTCCGTGATAGACGGGCCGGTTCTGCTCCGTTACTGCTTGAAAAAGGCTTTCGCCGAATTCGGCCAAAAACTGGGTCAGCGGCATGTCGGTATCCGACTGCTCCGCTTCGGCGGTTTCCTCGGCTGTTTCAGATATATGCGCTTTCTCGGCCTCTTCGCCCACTCTGCGGACGATCCGGTTGAAGTCTTCAATGATTTGCTTTTGATGCTCCTCCGTCAGTTTCACAGTCTTGTTGAGCCCTGCGAAATCGGGGATGAGTTCTTCAATGTTTGATGCGGGGTATATCATCATATGCTCCTATAAAAGAAAAAACGGAGCAAAACCCCGCCGACGGGGAATTGCCCCGTCGGGGTTTAGAAAGGGTAAAACTATTCGTAATGGATGGGAAGCTGCACCAAACCTACCCCGATACCATAAACTGAGCTTGCTGCAGCATAAACGGCCTCGTTATAGAGACGGTTGTCAAGGCTCGGGAGTGGGACAACTTCTCCGTCCCATTTCACCAATTCAGAATTGGCGAGGTCGGTAATTCGCAAAGTTCCACAAATAATGTCTTCATTTGCGTCCGTTTCCACTTCGGCAGTAATCCGAATCCGCCCGTTTGGTGCAGACAGGTTTATATCTGCCAGTTTCAACGGGGTCTGGGACGAATAGACATAAACCGTCACCGAAGAAACGGCCATCATCCCGCTGATTGTGTGCATGGTACTCTCCTTGAAAAACGGGGAACGTCCCTGCAGGACATTTCCCCGCAGGGTGGGCAAACTGCCGTCTAGGCAGCCAAACTTTCTAACAGGTTGTAAAAAAACCACCGTCGCAGATGCGAGGTGGGATAACAGGGTTTGAAAATCAGGAATCAGCAGGTAAAGCCTGCGTTTTCCAGTGCCGTCTTAAGTCGGTCGGAATAGGCTAAGGATGCCAAAATGGCAAAAGCCTCTTCTTCTGCTTTGACCGACTTGCGCGCAACGGTGTTCAGTTGTACCTGAAGAAGCGGTGACTTCATGGGTACATACCGTACAAACGGGCCGTCTTTTTCGACTTCCCTAACTGACAGGTAGTACCCTCGATCTTCGGGGCGGTTGGCTTTTTTGTACACTATTTCAATGTCTAGGGTTTTGCCTTCGGTAAGTTCGGGTTTGACACGAGTTTCACTGTATTGACGGATTAAAGGTAATGCGTTCATAGTTTTACTCCTTAAGAATAAAGGGAGATACGCCATGCCCACAGGGATGGATATCCCCACAGGGTTGAAAAAAGAGCCGTGCACCCGGAAGGACGTGCGCAATGGTTAACGGCAGTGCGCGGAGTGGCAGATAAGGTCTGCCGGCCTGTAAAACAGGTATTTTCAGACGGCCTCAATTAAAGGCCGTCTGAAAATACCTGCCCAAAGGGCAGGTACGGATAGTTTGATGTTAAAAGACAGGGGTTGAAAAAGAAATCAGTCTTCGGATTTTCCGACCTCGGCATCCGCCGACATAAGTCGGGGATGAAGAGCCAAAACATCTGATTCCTGATCGATGATTCTGTTATTGGGTGAAAGCAGTGTTTCCAATGCAATCAGCAGCCAGAGCAAATCGCACTCTCCGAATTTCTCACATAAAGCGTCCAATACTTCCGCTTTATCCTTGTCATCCATGATTTCCGGTTCGTCGTATTCATCCACTTTTAAAGGGTGGTATCCTGCTTCAACCAATCGCATCATGTTGAAAAATTCAGCTGCTACCTTCAGGTCTTCATCCGTGGGTCTGGCAATATTAAACATTACAGTATATCTCCTTGAAAAATAACATTACCTTAACTTACCTGCAGACGCTTTGCTTCCGCCTGCCGCTTCATTTCACCCACTATTTCACACAGTTGCGCGCTTTCGCGGTGTTTGCGGTAATGTGCGAGTATGGCTTGGAAAACGGCGTAATGCTTTCGGTCGAGCCGGGTAACTTCATACAGTTCGACAGGTTCGCCCTTATAGAATGAGCAAACCACCCTGCGCAATATCTCCGCACCACCGTAGCTGTACGGACTGAGCAACATTTCACGTACATCCTGCTGTTGGAATACCGTATCGGGGTCGTAAACGACTTCGGTAAAGTCCTGTTCCAGCTCGCTGATACGCTGCTCCAGCCACTCGGCAGCCATTTTGCTTACTGCCTTGCGGAACGCTTCATATTCCATTTCCTTCCAGGAAGCGGGTATTTTGAGTTCCTGTATCAGCTTGGTACGCACACAGGCATCTTCCAGGCTTTTGCCTAAGAGATACGCATAGCGTCCGAAGCGGTGTTCGGGTAGCAATACGCGGGTTTCGCGGCGGGTCTCGCCGTCTTTAAATAGAAATTCCGCACGGAAATCGCAAGTTCGCGAATAGGCGGTTTGTTCGTAAACGTTGTAGCAAACAATCATGACAGTCTCCAAAAAAACAGGGGAAAACATCCCCTGTCGGAGACGTATCCCCACAGGGTTGAAAAAATGTCCGTTTCGGACGGGTATAAAAATCCCACCGGATGCTGGGGCATGGTGGGATTAAAGGGCGACGGATTAGTAATGCTGCTACTCAGCATCACATCGTCAATCCTTTCTGAAATGTAGAGACATACCGCCCATGAGGAGATATATCCCCACGGGATTGATAAAGTTTGAAAAAAGAGCCGTTCGTCCGGGAAGGCGTGTGCAATGTTTAACGGCAGTACACGAGACAGATAGAGGACTGTCAGCCTGTAAGACAGGTAGGTCAGGCCGCAAAGTGTCGGGTATTACCAGAAACATTCCTCCTGATACCAAGCCAAAACTTGATGATACAGATCAAGTGTTTCCGGTGTGATTACACGGTCGGCGTAATCGGAAGCCATCGACACTACTGTGGCAAAAACCTCTTCCTCATTTTCCCAACCTACGATCCTACGTTTTTCTACAATCTCGCAGTTGAGATTCAGTTCGATGGAAACGGATCCGATGCTGTGCCAGAGCAGAGAAACATAGATATTTGGCGATATATAGTAAATCTGTTCCATAGTATTTCCTCCTTATACCGCTATTTTACTCGTCCAAGATGCGGTAATTGCTGTAATCGGTGGAAATCCGGAAGGATTGATCGATATTGTTGCCGTCGTAGTTCCCGCAACGGAGGATGACTTCCATCTCCAGTCGGTAGTGGATAGGAGTTGGAATCCGTCGATGCGGCGTCTATCGCCGATGGCATCGTAGTCATCTACTTTGAAACGTTCTGCTTCATCCATTTCCTTGTTGTAGGCTTCAAGGTCAAAAGTGCCGAATGATGTACCGTTGATGACATCGAGTCGGTGGTTGTACATAAAATTAGAGGTTCCCATGGTATTTCCTTTACAAAAAAGGGATACCGGTTTCCCTTTGGGGACGGTATCCCCAGAGGGCTGAAAAGAGTGTGCATCGTGGTTTGAAAAAAGTCGTCCGTCCAGAAAGACGCGCGCAATGGGTAACGACAGTGCGCGAGGTGGCAGATAAGGTCTGCCGGCCTGTAAACAGGTTTTTTCAGACGGCCTCGAGTACAAGGCCGTCTGAAAAAACCTGCTGTTGAGCAGGTTCGGGTAAATCAAAAAGGCAGTCTGAAGCAGTCTTCATTGGGATCATGGTTCCGAATTGTTTTCATCACTCATCCCCTTCCCTTCCGACCGAGAAGGTAGCGAGTACCTCGCCGGCTTGGGAAACCGCTTCCATCTGCTGTTTCGAGCCGTGTATACAGACTTTGGAATCGTCAGACATAGTCACTTCGAAATCCTCCTCTGTACCGTTCATATGACCGTTCCATGCAGGTTTCAAATCGGTTTGCGTCGGAATCCAGCCTCGCATGTCATCCAGCCAGATCTGCAGGAAAACAAGAGCTTTTGCCATACCGAAATACATGTTGTCTTCGCACTCGGTACCTACCAACTCGTCTGGCCGGACATAACCGGCTTTGGCATCCTGTTCAGCTTCCCATTTGTAATCAGGGTATTCTTCATAATCACACATAATTTTTCCTTCTAAAAAATGGATGACGCGGGTAAACGGTCATCCTTCAGGGTTAAATAAAAAATTCGCATACCGGTGTATTCAGACGACCCGAGGGGTCGTCTGAATCCGTCAGCATATGTCAAAAGCGTTTCAATAACATTCTCCAATCAGACATACAGGTAGGAATCAATACCTAGGCGTTTGTACAGTTCTTTGGCTATACGGTCGTAACCGTAGCAGCCGAAGGTCAGTTCATGCTTGCCTTTCAGTATCGTCGGACCTTCCTTCTCGTTATTGCGGTCATCGACAATGACAAAATTGTCTTTGTCGGTCATATAGACTAGGATGCTGCCATTAAGAGGCAGACCTTCCACGGGCTGCTCTTTCCGGTTTTCCAATCGGATAAGTTCCACCCCTTTAAAAGCTAGGTCTTTTCCCATCGGATTGAAAATCTGTATTGTTTCGAAATTCTGCTTTAATGCATTTTTTATGATTTCTGTCAGTCCCATTTTGTTTCCTTTCGGGTTGTGACAGGAAGCGGTTTTTCCCCAACGGGAAAAACATTCCCGTCAGGGTTAAAAATCAAATTACGGATGACCGTATGGTTCGAACATCACCGCAACCATACGGATATGGTCGGAGAATTGAAGCGGCAGTCTCCGGGACGGAATATACAGTCCGTCATCTGTGAAAAACTCTGTACAACAGACTTTTTCAGACGACCTTAAATCAGGTCGTCTGAAAAAGCCCGCTGAGGGGCTTGGAATTAAGGATGCAGTCGACCGCTTTGAAGCATCGCGGTCAGACGCACATCAAAATCTTCAGGGATGGCCACTTTGACGGCCTGCACGCCTACGGCGGCATACTCTTCGCCAATCACGGGAGGGAAACGCAGTACAGAATTGTCTGTGGAAAGTTCCGATAACACCGCGTATTGCCAATGATCCAACAACGGGATGTCGGAAAGCTGCTGTACCAACTGCCAGGCTGCTTTGTCTAAATCAGCTGTAACATCATCCAGCATCACCCAACCGGTTTTCACATCACGATCGGGTTGTATCAAACACTCCGTATGCAAAAACATATGCGTCACCGAACCGTAATTATGGGTCGGGTACTTTGTTATGTGTTTGCTCAGATTGAAAAAACACTCTGCGGTTGTCAGACGCGGACAGGACAGGGAATCTTCAGGCCGTCTGAAACCCAGCCTGTCGTATCCGTAACCCTGCGAAGATTGCAGCTGAGCCTGAAAGGACAACATGTCCGCATCGCGGCCGTGCAGGGAAGCGAACATCAATTGTCGGTCCCAAATGAAGAAGGCATCCGCCATCAGGTTGTTGCGGGAAGTGAGATAAAGCATTCCGACCTCCTATTGTAGATGCCAAGTCTGAGACTGAGGATGATACGAATAGCCGGCTTCTTTCATCATCGTCCGAGCATTGTTCAGCTCGACACGATCGGAAAGTATGTATTCGCCCAAACTGATGTACTCCCAGTTATGGGCAATCATTTCTCCGACCTGTGCTAAAGTTTCCGCATATTCGGGCAGTTGGATGCCGTTTTCTGAAACAGGTACGAAGGTGCCGGCGGGTTCCTGCGGATACTCCGCCTCATCGGCAAAGCCGCATTCCTGCGCAAAATCTGCAAGATGCTGCCAGTCCAAAGCCGCATCGATATAGGAAGTGGCTCCGCCGCCCCATTCATAGGCTTTAACCTTGAGCTGCTCGATAATAAAGTCACCTTGATACTCGCCGGGTTCAAATTGTTTCAATACAGGATTTTTGACATCGAACGTGCCGATAGAGGTGGCCAGTTTGGCCGTTTTGAAAGGACCGCGACGGCCCTGTATGATTTGCACCGTTAGGGTGCCGGGAAGATTTATAGACATGGTATCACTCCAAAAAGAAAGGGATACCGGCCACGGGCAGGTATCCCGCGGGGGAAGAAGAAAACCGTCGAAACCGACTGTCAGTGGCGGA
>ERZ772766.820-NODE-820-length-17747-cov-3.979595_pt1 | contig 17747 bp, 17 predicted proteins | sample MGYA00511379_ERZ772766 | MGnify/ENA primary metagenome ERZ772766 (study PRJEB29015, sample SAMEA2737895) | human oral metagenome | biome: human oral; feature: human-associated habitat; material: dental | place: China | collected 2116 ...
CGCACCATATTTCTGCAATACGCCCATGAGGAGCGCACCATCGGTATAAATCGTCGGAAGCGACTGCTCTACCTTAGGCTCAATCCTCTGTGTCTGCGGAGCGACATAAAGGATCTGTCGATTCGCTCTTTGCTGCAGCGTTTTGAAGAATCGCCGTATCTTATCCGTATCGTCACTCTTGCTGAAATTCGCCTGCCATTTGTTTTCATGGTATTCCCAAAGAAACCACAGGTTTTCATCTATATGCGTCTTGTACTGCTTGCCCCATGGATCAGCATCAAAACCTGCCTGCTTCACAGTCCGCACCAGATCTGCATCGCTTTGGAAGTTCGTCGCGAAGCGCACCGTATTCGATTCTATCCATGCGTCAAACTTCTTCTCTCCCATGACGACCCGCATTGCCAATGCTACGGGTATTGCCAGCAAACAAATAGACATCTCTTTCCATCCCTTCAAATATCAATTGTTTTGCCGCCGCGCTGCTCGAACACTTCTTTTTTCCTCTCTTTTTCCTTCTTCTTGATCGCAATGCTGTCATCGTCCTCCCGCACATAGTCCTGACGATCTTCTGGCGCAGTGGCGGCAACAGCACGCACATTCGCCCATTCGCGAATCGAAGATATCTGTTCCGCTTGTGTCACAACCAGCGGAACTGTATTGTCAATCGCCTTGTCAAAATCCTCCATGCATATCGGGCGATCCTCGCAGAAAGCCTCGAAAAGCCCATTGATCACGATGTTCTCGATTTCCGCCCCGACGAAGCCCTCCGTCTTCGCTGCCAAATGAAGCAAATTTGCTTCCGACCATTCGAAGTTCCCCTTGACTTCCTCGCTCTGCAAACGGTTCTTCAAATGGACCTTGAAGATGGCTTCTCGCTCCGACAATGTCGGCAGATCCACGAAAAAGATTTCATCAAAACGCCCCTTGCGCAGCATTTCCGACGGCAGCGCATGGATATTGTTGGCTGTGGCGACGACGAAAACAGACTCCTTCTTCTCCTGCATCCAAGTTAGGAACGTTCCAAATACGCGCGTTGACGTTCCACTGTCGTTAGAAGCGCCCACACCGCTGAACCCCTTCTCGATTTCGTCGATCCACAGGATGCTCGGCGCCGTCGCCTCTGCCGTTTTGATGGCATGGCGCATGTTTTCCTCGCTGCTGCCCACGATGCCGCTGAAGATCTTTCCGACATCCATGCGCAGGAGCGGCAGCTTCCATATAGCGCTGATCGCCTTCGCTGTGAGACTCTTGCCGCAGCCTGGAACCCCTGTGATGAGGATGCCCTTGGGAGCGGGAAGGTGGTATGCCGCCGCCCTTCCTTGCCATGACTTGTTGCGCTTAATCAACCATTTCTTGAGGTTTCCGAGACCTCCCACGTCGTCGAGATTCAAACTGCTTTTGACAAATTCCAAGACCCCGGTCTTCTTGATGATCTGCCGTTTCTCCTCGACGATGATATCCCTGCTGTTTTCATCAAGGCAGCCTCGCTCCACGATTGCACGCGCAAAAGCATTTTCGGCTTCCTGAAGCGTCAATCCCTGTGCAGCTTTCGCCAATTCCTCGATGCTTCCCTCATTGAGATTGAACCGGATCTTCGTATTGCTCATGTTGTCCCGGATGATCCGCTGCAAGCTTTTCTCTATATCCCGGTAATCCGGCAGGTCGAAATCCACGATCGTAATATCTTTTTGCAGTTCATTCGGCAGCATGAGACGCGGCGCCAACAGTATGACGTTCTTCGGCACGACGCCTCCTTTGAGTATATTGACCGTATCCCTAGTCTTGCGAATCACCTTGGATTCGGGCTTGCGCTGATCGAAATATACATGGAAGTCCAACAGAACAAGCAGCGCAGGCTTGTCATACTTTTGAATGAACTCTAGCGCTTTGAGCGGGTCGCTCGTATCTGCCTCGCTCTTGCCTCCTGCTGCAATATCGAGTTCGTTCTCTATCTTTTCGATTCCAGTAGTGATGCGCCAGACAAAAAGCGTGCGCTCCGTCTTGATGAATTCTACATCCTTCACCAGACGATACAGCGTCTTCAGCGCACGCTCTTCTTCCCATGTTGTTATATAGAGCATCGGAAAACGCGCTCTGCACAGATTCGCTATATGCCTTTCCACAGAGATATGTTGCTCCACCTATCATCCGCCTCCAAACACAAGTATTATCCCGATCAGTCGGCGTTCTCTCCACTTGCAAAGTGAGATGGCCGCGCTTGATGCCGTCTCCCATCTCTAACTTGTCTTAGTGAAGGACTAAACTTTTTGTCTCATATATTAAATATAGTGTCATAATCGTCCCCTCTCCCGCAAGACATTTATGGCAAACCGCATGCAAGCGTTCCATTGCTTCCATCTCGACCTCAGTCAACGACATGCAGATGCAAAAAACAACCGCCCGATTTCAATCGAGCGGTTGTCTTCATCAGCTTCACAAACTTACTGATGCAAAGAGGCATACGACCAATCATCGACGCCCAGCATGCGGATGGAGATCCTCATGCCGGCAGTCGTCGGATGCAAAGACAGCGCGAAGTATTTCTCCGTGCCGTGGTCGTTAATCTTGAAGATGCTGTCGAAGTGGTTTCCTACACCATAGAAACTCAGGAACGTCATCGGATAGGTGTTGAACGTGCCGCTCCTAAAAAAGGCGACGAGGTTATTGTCAGCGTCGTACCAATGACCGTCAAGGTAATCATAGGCGCTGTCGGGCACTTGGAACCATTCCTTGTGGACGTTGACGCCGTTCAAGTGCACCGTCGGGCGGAAGAACGGGTTGTTCTTCTCCTTGTCGTTTGCCGCCGCATTGGAATATTCGACGGGCACGTTGCGGAAGCCGTTCGGTTCCTGCACCTGCACGGCTGCAGCAAAATTGCCGGGGCTGCCCGCCATCGTGATCATATCCATGCGGAAGGTATTGAGCCTGCCGTCGCGCACGATAGCAAAGAGATTGCCGTTGTCGTCGTACCAGTTCCCCTCAAGGAGATCCAACTCGGAATATGCGTGCGCCTGCGGCGTCGCCAAGAAGAGCGAACACGCGAAAAGCGCAGCAGCAAGGAATTTTTTCATGTTTTCTGCCTCCTGATTTCAAAATTATTGCCTACATCAAGTATTTTTATTCTTCATCAAGGCTTAAACTCCTGCTTCTTTGCCTAAACTACCCAAATTTTAAGGAAACGATGATAAGACGAAATCGCCCAGATTCGTGAAGATGGACGGCTGAATTTATCAGCGGTTCCTGAAGGAAGGAACTTTGTTCAACAGAAGAAGCGGTCGACGCGAATCACAGGATGATAGATTGGATGACGTTCCTCAATTTCCCGTGTAAGGAAGAAACGCACATCTTCGTTCGTCATCTTGCATGCAGGAGCAACTTCAACGTCAAAGATGAGTTTCTTGCCGCCGCCCTTTGCCGTCGTCATGCGAAAGTCATGGATGGATTCACCCAACTTGTTCTCGCGCATGATGGCCTCCACCTCTGCACGCGCACGCTCAACCTCAGGATCGTCCGTGACGACAGGATCCATGTGGACGGTCACGATGATGTGATACTTCCTGCGCAGAAGTTCTTCGACTCCGTCGATGATCTCGTGCGCTTTGAGGAAGTCCATCGAAGCAGGCACCTCGGCATGCACCGAAGCGAAGATGCGCCCCGGGCCGTAGTCGTGGATGATGATGTCATGCACGCCCGTGATCGCGCGGTGCTTGAGCACCGTCTTCTCGATTCCCTCGACGAGCGCGGGATCGGGCGGCTGTCCGAGAAGCGGCTGCAGCGTGTCGCGCGCTGCCTCCCAGCCGCTGTGCAGAATGAAGAGCGCGACGAGGACGCCCGCCCAGCCGTCGATGTCGATTCCCGTCGCATAATGGAACGCGAGGCTGGCGACGACGACGACGGTCGCGATGCAGTCGTTCAGACTGTCCGCCGCCGCCGCACGGATCGCCGCTGAATCGATGCGCTCGCCGATCGTCTTGTTGAAGCGGCCGAGCCAGAGCTGCAGCGCGATGGACGCCGTGAGGATCACGAGCATCGAAACGCTCACCTCGGGCGGTTCGGGCGCGAGGATCTTCTCTACGGAAGCTTCCAATAGCTTAAAGCCGATCAGAAGGATCAGCCCCGCGATGCAGAAGCCCGCAATGTACTCGACCCTGCCGTGCCCAAAGGGATGCTCGGCATCCGCCGGCTTCGCCGCGAGACGAAAGCCCAGGAGCGTCGCAATGGACGCCGCTGCATCGGCGAGGTTGTGCACGGCGTCGGCGACGACGGAGACGGCACCACTCATGAGACCGAGCGCAAGTTTGATGGCACTGAGGAGGAAATTGACTGCTATGCCGACGCGGCCGCTCAGATTCCCGTAGGCAAAGCGCACCTCGGGCAATGCCGTCTTGTCATGGTTCTTGACGAAACGGCGGAAAAGAACTTCGTACATGCCGCTTTATGCCTCCGCGAGAAACGCGGCGTACCCTTTCTTCACTTCGTAGACGTCAACCTTGCTCGTGACTTCCCATGGCGCATGCATTGAGAGCACCGCGACGCCGCTGTCGATGACCTGCATGCCGTAGAGCGCCATGATGTAGGCGATCGTGCCGCCGCCGCCGAGATCGACCTTGCCGAGTTCGGCGGACTGGTAGCGCACGCCGCGCGCATCGAGCATGGCGCGAAGTTCGCCCAGATATTCGGCATTCGCGTCGTTCGAGCCAGACTTGCCGCGCGAACCCGTAAACTTATTGAAGACCATGCCGCGCCCGAGGTAGGCGACGTTGCGCTTGTCGAAGGCCTCGGCGTAGAGCGCGTCATAGCCCGAGGAAACGTCGGACGAGAGCATCTTGGACGAGGCGAGCGCACGGCGCACGGCAAGTTCCGAATATTGGCCGAGCGCATTCATGAGTTCGGCGAGCATGTTCTCGAAGAAGTGCGAGCGCATGCCCGTCGCACCGACGCTGCCGATCTCCTCCTTATCGACGAGCAGGCAGCACGCCGTGCGCTTCGAGGGCTTCGTCTCAAGCATGGCAGCGAGCGATGTATAGGAGCACACGCGGTCGTCCTGCCCGTAGCCGAGGATCATGCTGCGGTCGAAGCCCATCTCGCGAGCCGCACCTGCGGGTACGAAGGAAAGCTCCGCTGACAGGAAGTCTTCTTCTTCGATGCCGTACTTTTCCTGCAGCAGATGAAGCACGTTCTTCTGCACAGCCTCCTTTTCCTCGCCCGCAAGCGGCAGCGTGCCGACGAGCACATCGAGCTTCTCGCCTTCGACGACCTTGTCCGCCGACTTCTTGAGCTGCTCCTGCGACAGGTGCACGAGAAGATCGGTCACGCAGAAGGTCGGCTCGGACGCATCTTCGCCGATGACGATGTCCTGCACCGTGCCGTCCTTCTTGGCGACGACGCCGTGCAGCGCGAGGGGAACCGTGACCCACTGATACTTCTTGATGCCGCCGTAATAATGCGTATCGAGGTAGGCGAGACCACCGTCCTCATAGAGCGGGTTCTGCTTGACATCGAGGCGGCACGTGTCGATGTGTGCACCGAGAATCGCCAGGCCGTTTTCCAGCGGCTCCGTGCCGACATGAAAGAGCGCGATCGCCTTCTTCATGTAGGCGCAGTAGACCTTCGCGCCGGGTGCGATCTTCCTTCCGGAACGCACGATTTCTTCAAGATCTTCGTAGCCTGCCGCCTGCGCCTGCCGGATGATCTCGCGCACGCTCTCGCGCTCCGTCTTGCACTTCGTCAAAAACTCGATGTAGCCTTTGGAAAGTGTCTCAAGCTCCTTTTTCTCAGCTTCGGAGTACGCACTCCAAGGCAGTTCCTTCTTCTTGTCCTTCGTTTCAGCCATAATATCACCTTTCTATAAACGCCTTATGCCAAATTTTCCAAGATCGCGGCGAAATCCGCTCTCGTTTCCGCGCGATTGAAAAGCTCTCTGAGACGCGCACCGTTCTTCATGCCGCGCGTATACCACGTCGCATGCTTTCGCATCTCGCGCGGCCCGACGTAGTCGCCCTTCGTTTCGAGCAGCATGTCGAGGTGGCGCAGGATGAGCGCACGCCGCTCGGAGGCCGTCGGCGGCGCAGCGACCTCGCCCGTGCGCAAGAAGCCCGCCATCTCACGAAAGAGCCACGGATTTCCCTGCGCGGCTCTGCCGACCATCACGCCGTCGGCATCCGTCGCCTCAAAGATGCGCACGAGATCGACGACGCTTCGGACATCGCCGTTCGCGATGACGGGAATGGCGACACGCTCCTTCACGGCGCGGATGATTGCCCAATCCGCCTCGCCGCTGTAGAACTGCTCGCGCGTCCTGCCGTGCACGGCGATGGCGTCAACGCCCGCCGCTTCGGCGCGCACGGCAATCTCCACCGCGTTGACGTGCGCCGCGTCCCAGCCCTTTCGGATCTTCACCGTCACGGGCAGATTGACAGCACGCTTCAATGCCTTCAAGATGCGCTCGGCACGCACAGGATCGAGGAGCAGCGCCGATCCCTCGCCGTTCTTGACGATCTTCGGCGCGGGACAGCCCATGTTGAAGTCGATGACGTCGGCGACGCCGAGGCTCTCGACATAGGCGGCAGCACGCGCCACAGCTTCCGGCTCATTGCCGAAAAGCTGCATGGCCAGAGGTCGCTCACGCGGATCGGTCTGAAGCATCTTGAGCGTGCGCTCGTTTCGGTAGTTGATGCCGTTCGTGCTGACCATCTCCGTGTAGACGAGCGGGCAGCCCATCTCGTGAACGAGGATGCGGTACGCCATGTCCGTCACGCCCGCCATCGGTGCAAGAAAGACGGGTACGGGAAAATCGAGCCTGCCGAGCCTCATTCAGCGTTCCTCTCATAGAGGACGCGAAGTCCCGTGAGCGTCAGGAAATGATCGATCTTGTCAATCGTCTTCGATTCGCGCGAAACCATGCGTGCGTAGCCGCCCGTCGCGACGACCTTGATCTCGTCGTAGCCCATCTCCTTCTTCATGCGGCGCACGATCTCGTCGATCTGCCCGACGTAGCCGTAGATGATGCCAGCCTGCATACCGCTGACCGTGTTGCGGCTGATGATGCGCTTCGGCGTCACCAGCTCGATGCGCGGCAATCTCGCGGCGCGCTGGAAGAGCGCGTCCGCAGAACTCGACAGCCCCGGCGCGATGACGCCGCCGAGGAAGTCGCCGTTCGGCGCGACGACGTCGAAGGTTGTCGCCGTGCCGATGTCGATGACAATCAAGGGCCCGCCGTACTGCTCGAAAGCACCTGCGACGTTGACGATGCGGTCGGCGCCGATCTCGCGCGGATTCTCATAGGAAATGCGGAAGCCCGTCTTGATGCCCGGCCCCACGACGAGCGGATGGATGTGGAAGTAGCGCTCGCACATCTTGATCATCGGCACCATCAGAGGCGGCACGACGGACGATATGATGATCGACCTCACCTGCTCCATGCGGATGTTCTGATACGCGAAGAGGTTGTTGATGAGCATGCCATACTCGTCGCCCGTCTTCTGCCTGTCCGTCGAGATGCGCCAATGGCGCAGGAGCTTCTTCCCCTCGTAGGTGCCCATCACGATATTGCTGTTTCCTATGTCAAAAACAAGTAACATTCTCCATCCTCCCAGACTGCGCTGCCCCTAGGCAGGCTAGAAAAGGCACATTCCCCATGATCTACGCCTTCTTCGGGCGAATCGACACGTCGCCCGCGAGCACGCGGCGCACACCGCCCTCCGTCTCAACGAGCAGCGCGCCCTCTTCGTCGATGTCGACCGCTCTGCCGTCGAAGCTGTCCTTGCCTATGGCGCCGATGACGTGAACCTCCTGCCCGAGCGTCACGGCATACTCGCGCCAGCGCGCGATGATGGGCGCGAATCCGTCTTCTTCCAGCACGATGCAAAGCTCGTCGAGCGCTTCGAGAACTGCTTGGAAGAAGGCGACGCGCGGCAATCTCTCCCCCTTCATGATGGAAAGCGACGTCGCCTTGTCGCGCAGCTCCTCGGGGAACTCCTCCTCCTCAATATTGACATTGATGCCCGTGCCGATGACGATGTAATTGATGCGGTCGATCTCGGCGCTCATCTCCGTCAGGATGCCTGTGAGTTTCTTCCCCTCGTGCAGGATGTCGTTCGGCCACTTGATCTCTGCCTTGAGGTCAAAACGCTTCATCGCCATCGCCACAGCGACGGCGGCAAGAAGCGTGCACTTCGGCGCTTCCTGCGGCAGGATGTGCGGGCGCAGAATCACCGAAAACCAGATGCCCTTGCCCGCAGGCGAGAAGTACGAACGCTCCAAGCGTCCGCGCCCCTTTCCCTGCGACTCCGCCACGACGACGGTGCCCGTCGCTGCGCCCTTTTGCGCGAGCTGCTTCGCCACTTGATTCGTCGAATCGATCTCTTCAAAAAAGACGATGTCCTTGGCGATGAAGCGTGTCCTAAGGCCGTTCTTAATTTCCCCAGGCAGCAGGCAGTCGGGCGTCTCCTCCAAGGCGTAGCCGCTTCTCGACCGACTCTTGATCCCATAGCCTGCCTCACGAAGCTCCTTGATGTGCTTCCAGACGGCGGTGCGCGAAACGCCGAGCCTCCTGGCGATCTCCTCGCCTGACATGTACTCTTCGCCCGCCTTGCGCAAAAGCTCTAAAATCCTGGAGCGCAAATTCATCCCTCCTGACGAAAAGGGCTGTTTCCTGGAAACAGCCCTCTGTCTTTGAAGTGCGGGCGTCCTCCCGACTTCTCCTATCCGTCATGCCGCGTCACATTGAGCTTGGGCGCGACTTCCTTCACTTCCACTTCTTCCTCCGCCGCCTCTTCCACCGGCTTTCTAAGCTCGGCGCCTGCAGGACGGTGCAGCGGCTCAAGGATCACGCCGTCGTGATCGTCGGGTTCGTCCGCATCCGCGTCAGACTTCTTGTCCTTTTCCGTGATCTTTCCCGTCTCGACGAGTTCCTCCAGCTCGGAAGCTTCGAGCGTTTCACGCTCGATCAGAGCCTGTGCGATGAGGTCGAGCTTGTCGCGGTTGTCGATGATGATCTTGCGGCATGCCTCGTATGCCTCGTCAATGTAGCGGCGTACCTCCTTGTCGATCTCGCTCGCGACCTCCTCCGAGTAGTTCCTCTGATGATTGAGATCGCGTCCCAAGAACACCTGATGCTCGGCACTCTCGCCGTAGGAAATCGGCCCCAAGACATCGCTCATGCCGTACTGCGTGATCATGCTGCGCACGATGCGCGACGCATGCTGGATGTCCTGCGAAGCGCCCGTCGAAATCTCCTTCAAGACGACCTCTTCGGCGACGCGTCCGCCCATCGCGACCTTGAGCTTGTCCATGAGTTCCGAGCGCGTCGCGTAGGAGCGATCCTCCTTGGGCAGCATCAGCGTGTAGCCGCCCGCCCTGCCGCGCGGAATGATCGTGACCTTGTGCACGGGATCGGCGTTCGGCAGGAGCATGCCGACGAGCGTATGACCGCCCTCGTGATACGCCGTCAGTTCCTTCTCCTTGTCCGTCATGACCTTCGAGCGGCGCTCCGGCCCCGCCATGACGCGCTCGATGGACTCTTCCAGCTCATTCATGCCGATGCGCTTCTTGTCGCGCCGCGCTGTCAAGAGCGCCGCCTCGTTCACGAGGTTCGACAGATCTGCGCCCGTGAAGCCCGGCGTGCGCCGCGCGAGGATGTCGAGATCGACATCACTCGTCAGAGGCTTGCCCTTCGAGTGAACCTTCAGGATCGCGAGCCTGCCGCGCACATCGGGCTTGTCGACGACGATCTGGCGGTCGAAGCGGCCGGGGCGCAGAAGCGCGGGATCAAGGATGTCGGGACGGTTCGTCGCCGCCATGATGATGATGCCTTCATTGGCCGCGAAGCCATCCATCTCGACGAGCAGCTGGTTGAGCGTCTGCTCGCGCTCGTCGTGACCGCCGCCGACGCCCGCGCCGCGCTGGCGGCCGACGGCGTCGATCTCGTCGATGAAGACGATGCACGGCGCGTTCTTCTTCGCCTGATCGAAGAGGTCGCGCACGCGCGAGGCGCCGACGCCGACGAACATCTCGACGAAATCCGAGCCGCTGATCGTGAAGAACGGCACGCCCGCCTCGCCTGCGACGGCGCGTGCGAGCAGCGTCTTGCCCGTGCCGGGAGGGCCGTAGAGCAGCACGCCCTTCGGGATGCGTGCGCCGAGGTCGTTGAACTTCTTCGGATGCTTGAGGAATTCAACGACCTCCTCAAGCTCCTGCTTCGCCTCGTCTGCACCCGCCACATCCTCGAACGTGACCTTCATCTTGTCGCTCGCCGTCATGCGCGCACGGCTCTTGCCAAAAGACATCACGCGGCCGCCGCCGCCCTGCGTCTGCTGCATGATGAAGAACCAGACGCCGATCAAGAGAAGGATCGGCAGGATCGAAGAGAACATCGTCGACCACCACGGTGTTTCCGCCGGGCGCTCCGCCTTGATCTCGACGTTCTTCTCCTGCAGGGTCTTGAGGAAGTTCGTATCCTGATTCGGCGCATCGGGCGTGATCGTCAGGAATTCCGTGCCGTCCGTCAGCGTACCCTTGACGACGTTGTGCTCAAGCGTGACCTTCGCGACCTCGCCATTTTGCACCTGCTGCAGAAAATCCGAATAGTTGACCTCGTTCGTCACCACCTCACGCGTCTGAAAATAGTCAATCGCGGAGATGGCGATCAAGATGATCAGCAGATAGAACACCACACTGCGAAAAAGTTTATTCAATCGGTCATCCTCCTGTTCCAAAACAATGCTTTAAGGAAAAGCCGGAAAGTCACGGCATTTCGCCAAAATCCCCATATCATGTTTCAGCAAAAGGCGACGAAAGCGCCTTTTGACTCACACAACAAAAAACCTCTACAGCGTTTCATTATAGCATTAAAACAGGTGTTATACAAACCCTTTCGCACGATATTCGAATATTTCACGGAAGGCGCACGCCGTCTCATTTGCTGTAGATTTCAGGCTTCAGGATGCCGAGGTACGGCAGGTTCCTGTACTTTTGATCGTAGTCAAGCCCATAGCCAACGAGGAAGGCGTCGGGCACTTCCGCACCGCAGTAGTCGACCTTCACATCGACCTTGCGCCGAGACGGCTTGCTCAAAAGCGAGCAGAGCTTGACGCTCTTCGCCTTTCGATGGCGGAAGTTCTCCATCAGATAGTGCATGGAAAGCCCCGAATCCACAATGTCCTCGATGAGCAGGATGTTGCGCCCCGCGACGCTCTTCGCGAGGTCGAGGAGGATCTGCACATCGCCCGTCGAACTCGTACCGCCGCCATAGCTCGAAAGCTGCATGAAATCGAGCGTCACGGGCAGGTCGATGGCGCGCACGAGGTCGGCGTAGAAGAGCACGGCGCCCTTCAGAATGCCGACGGCGTAGATCTCCTCGCCCGCATAATCGCGCGTGATCTCGCGCCCAAGCCGCTCCACCATCTCGGCGAGCTGCGCCTCATCGAAAAGAATCTTCTCCAAATCGTTGTGCATGATCGTATGCTCCTTCTTCAAAAATGGCACGAAGCCGTACCATCGATTCATCTTCCTTCACCAGTGCGGACGAAAAACGCCGCACGCCTACCGCCCAGACGACCTCCCCCTCGCAGACGACGAGCGGCACGCGATCGCGCGCGGTGCGCGGCACATGCTCGTCGATGAAGAAATCCTTGAGCTTCTTCGTGCCGCAGGGAAGCCGCACGCGATCGCCCGCGCGGCGCGTGCGCACGACGGCTGCGGCAAGTACGCGAGACGGCAAGTAGATTTCCGAGCGCCCGTCCGTCTGCGTGCGCTCGCGGGCAAAATCCGCGACGAGCGCGACGCCGAGCGCGGGCAGACGCGTCACCCCCGGCGCTCGAAGCGGCACGCCGCTCAAAAGCTCGCTCTCCGCCATGCCGCCCGCCGTCCTGCGCGTGGAAGCCGACCTGCCTCCTGCACCGCCTTCCTTATGGGCAGTACGAAGCGCGCCGACAAGAAAGACGCCCCTTTTTCCATCGAGGAAAAAGCGCACGCAGCCGGGCAAGTCCCACGAGAGACCGCCCCTTCCTTCCACCATCATGCGGCGCACTTGCTCGACCTGCCGCCAGCCCCAATCGTGCGACTCATCGACGAAGGCGCGCGCAGCAAGGCGCACGATGCGCCGCTGCAGGGCGAGCGGCTCGGCGCGAAACGCCGTGCGCGAAAGCGCAAGGCTTTCGTGCGCCGCGCCCGCTGCCCGCCCCTCGCCGCAGACGACGCGCGAAAACGCTGCGTGCGCCATCTCATCGAGCAGAGCGTCGTCCGCGCGGGCAGCCTCCGCGAGGCGTACGAGCGCCGCGCCCGCCGACGCGTTTACATGCGCGGCGAGACGCGGCAGGATCTCCAGCCGCAGATAGTTGCGCCGCGCCTCCGCCGCATCGTTCGTCGCATCGTGGCGCACCTCGATGCCATGCGCCGCGCAGTGAGCGACAAGCTCCTCCTTCGTGCAGGCGAGCAGGGGGCGCACGACATCGCCCGTGCGCGGCCTCATGCCCACGAGGCCGTGCAGCCCCGCGCCGCGCAGGATATGCTGCAGCACCGTCTCCGCCTGATCGTCCGCATGATGCGCGACAGCGATCGCCTGAGCGCCGACACACGCCCTTACGCGGCGCAAAAAAGCGTAGCGCAGTTCGCGCGCCGCCGTTTCCAGCGACATCCTGCGCTCTTTCGCATACCGCGGCACATCCGCCGCCTCCACGCTGCAGGCGACGCCCCGTGCACGGCAGAATGCAGCGACATAGTCCGCATCCTCGCGCGACGCCTCGCCGCGAATGCCGTGCTCGAAATGCGCGACATGCACGGAAAGCGCCAGCCGCTCCTGCAAATGCAGCAGCAGATCGAGCAGCGCCATCGAGTCTGCGCCGCCCGAGACGGCGACCACGATGGAAGAGCCATGCGCCAGAAGGCCATGCTCCTCGCAAAAAGCCAAGACCTTATTCAGCATGAGATTCTCCCATCTGCCGCCGTCCGGCAAGCTCTGCACCGCTCTTTCCAAATACGTCTTCCAAGACCATAAACAGGAAAAGCACTCCTTGTAAGAGTGCTTTTCTCATGTCGTCAATCCCTGCGCGAACCGCGGCCGCCGCGCTTGGAATCCGTCTTGCGGCGCAAGTCCGTCAGCCTTTCATCGCTGTCCTTGAGGAAGCGCGACAACTTGTCTTCAAAGGAGGCACTGCCCGGACCGAAACGCCCCTGCCGCCTAAAGTCCCCGCCTGCACCGCGGCGCGGCGGCATCGGACGGCGCGGAACTTCGCCGACCTTCTTCTCCATCGGTTTCTTTTCCTGCAGTTGCTTGATGGAAAGCCCGATCTTGCCGCGATCGTCGATCGTCAAGACCTTGACCTTCACCTTGTCCTTCTCCTTGAGGAAATCATGGACGTCCCGCACATACTCATCAGCGACCTCAGAGATATGGACAAGACCGACCTTCCCCTCAGGCAGCTCGACGAACGCTCCAAAATTCGTAATGCCCGTCACAACACCCTCAACAATACTGCCTACTTCAATGGACAAATTATTTCCTCCTTAATTATACTGTGGGAATCGCCGACTGCGTCAGCACCCACCATCCCAGCGTCTTCTCCCGCGCTGAGCGTGCTTTCTTATTATACTCTTGCGCCTTTTGCGCTGTCAAGAAAATCCGCGCGTGAAACGAGAAAACAAAAAGAGACCGCTGCATGCGTCTCAGCGACTCATGCGGCAGCCTCTTCTCACTTTTTCGCGATATACGGCAGCTCGCCCTCGTGTGTCATGCCGAGTTCTTCGCGTGCCGTCTTCTCGATGTAGACGGGATCGTCGAGCTTTGCCTTGAGATCCTTAAGCTCTGCGTTCTCCCGCTGCGCTGTTTCCAGACGCTGCTGCGCCGCCGCGCAGTCGCGGTCAAGCTCGTTCAGGTGAATCTGCTGATCGATCATCGTGTAGGAGAAGTACCCGAGCACGCAAAGGATGACGACGACGAACCAGTCGAGTCGGTGTCCCCTGCGCTTGCTTTCCGTTGCCATCTCCATCACGACCTTCCGTGCGCATCGATGCGCTTCTCCTGCCCGTACAGCTGCACGGAGCATCTTCCTCCTGCGATTGGGGCAGCTACTTCTCCGCCCACTGAAAATATTCCGTCGTCGCTATGCGCCGAAATATGGAATCGCAGCTCGCACAGCGAAAGTGCGAAGAGACGTTTTCCATATCCGCCTTGCCGTCCACGAGATGAACGGGCTTCCATTCGACAAGGTCGAGCTGCCCGCCGCAGCGAGGACACGGCGCGTGCCCCTCGGCGTCAGCGCGCAGGATCGTCGGCGCGAGATCGCCGACCGCCTTGATCTTCGGCATATCGAACACATCGTAATAGCCCGAATTCAGAAGCTCGCGGTAAAACACCCTGCAGTTGTCGCATTCGTAGCGCGGCTTCACGCCTTCCAAATCCGCCTTGCCGCCCCGGATCATGACCGTGCCGCCCTCAACCGTGCGAAGTGGCCTGCCGCACTGCGGACAGCGAAACGCGCCGTTCGCGTCCTTTTCCAATTTCGATACTGCCACAAAAACCACCCTCGCCCGAAATCGTAAAAACCATATTCATCAACCGACGCTTGCGCCTGCCGTCTGCAGAAAGCGGGCGATCTCCTGCGCCGCTGCGGGGCGGCTCGCGAGAAGCGCCGCCTCGCGCATGGAGGCGAGGCGCGGCGCGTCTCCCAGCAGCCCCATGACGAGAGCCGCCAGATTTTCGCCCTTGCCGAGCCAGACCGCCGTGCCGCGCTCGCTTGCAATCATCGCATTCTCAAGCTCCGGCCCCGGAATCGGCTCGTGCAGGATCAGCGGCACGCCCATCGCCCACGCCTCGCTGATGGTCAGTGCACCGGGCTTCGATATGAGAAGCGCTGCAACCGCCATCAGATCGGACACCTCATTGGTGTACCCCCAGGCGCGAACCGCATGGTGCGAGCGCACGGCATGTTCCTTGACCCAAGCGAGAAGGCGCTCGTTCTTCCCTGCGACGACGAGGATCTGCAGCTTTTCTGCGACATCCTCAATCTTCTCCAGAGAATGAGCCACATCGCCGAGTCCGAGACCGCCGCCCATGACGAGGATCGTAGGAAGCGACTCGCTGAGTCCCAGCCTTTCGCAAATCGCCGCACGGTCAAAATCAGCTGGGGAAAGCGGCAGAATCGGGATGCCTGTCGCATGAACCGCCGTCGCCGCACAGCCTTCCTTGACGAGGCTGCGCCGCATCCTCTCCGTCGCGACGAAGAAGGCGTCGACACCCGGATAGAACCACATGCGGTGCACGCTGTAGTCCGTAAGAACCGTCGCGAAAAAGAACTCTTCCTCGCCGCTCTCCTTGAGACACGACGCCGCACCCTCGGGAAACGGATGCGTGCAGATCACCGTATCCGCTGCATGACGACGCACAAGGCTGCGCATGTTGCGCTTCGTCAAGGAAGCGATGAGCTTCTGCACGGGCGAAGCGCCCTGCCTGTGCCCCGTGAAGCGATAGAGCAGCTGGTAAAGGTTCGGCATGAAGTGCAGCATCTTCAGGTAGACCGCCTTCATGAACCAAGTGACCCACGCCGTATCGCGCTTCGTGAAGTCGACGACCGCCACATGCGCCTCCGGCTCCGCCCGCAAGAGAGCCGCTGCCAAGGCTTCCGCCGCCTTCATGTGTCCCGAGCCGATCGACGCCGCTACGATCAGATAGCTGCGAGCCGCCATGACCGACCTTCCCTCACTCTTGAAAATGAAATAATCAAACAATTCTCCTTTGTCATGCCCTCTATTTTAGCACAAGCAAGGAGCAGATACAACGAAACAGACGTTCGCTGTCGCCTGACTCCTCAAGCCGTAAGGCCGCCGTCCACGCTCCACGCCGCGCCCGTCACGAAGGAAGCGGCATCGGAGGCCAGAAAAAAAATAATATCGGCGACTTCTTCCGCCCGCGCGATACGACCGAGCGGATAGACGCCCGACATCTGCCGCAGAGCCTCTTCACGGTCAGGAGCATCCTGCAGCTGCGCCTCCGTCATCGGCGTTGCGACGTCTCCGGGGCACACGCAGTTCACGCGCACGCCGAAAGGCGCAAGTTCCAAGGCGAGGGATTTCGTGAAGAGCGTCACAGCGCCCTTCGATGCGCAGTAGGCCGTGCACAGGAAATTGCCGTGAATTCCCGCATCAGACGAGATGTTGACGATATTGCCGCGACTCGCCTTCAAGGGCGCAAGCGCCGCCTGCGTCGTAAAAAAAGCGCCCTTGACGTTCGTGTCCATGACGTCCTCGAATTCCTCTTCTGTCAAATCCTCCAGCGCGCGTTCCAAATAAATCCCCGCCGAGTTCACGAGAACATCGAGGCGCGAAAAGCGTTCGCACACCGCGCCCACGAGCCGCCTCGCCTCATCGGTGCGGCGCAGGTCGGCGGCGAAGAATGCGGCGCGCCCATCGAGCGCCAATTCCCCCAACGAGGCGAGCGCCGCCTCGCCGCGCGTCGTCGAGCGCCCCGCCAGTGCGACCGTGCTGCCCGCCTGCAGGAAGAGACGCGCCGCCGCGAGACCGATGCCCGACGTGCCGCCCGTAAGAAGAACAACGCGATTCATGCGAACCACCTCTCGAAAACTGCAAAACGCTACGAAAAAAGGCTGGGTAAAAACCCAGCCCTCGGAGAGCCACCGTGCTCACTTGTTGTTGACAGCGTCCTTCAATGCCTTGCCAGCCTTGAAAACAGGATTCCTCGAAGCGGCAATCTTGATTTCCTTGCCCGTCTGCGGATTGCGGCCGGTACGGGCAGCGCGATCCTTGACCTCGAACGTGCCGAAGCCGATGAGCTGAACCTTGTCGCCCTCGACAAGAGCCTCTTCGATGCTCTCGATGACTGCGCCCAGAGCCTTCTCGGCATCCTTCTTCGACAGACCTGCTTTTTCCGCTACGTTAGCCACTAATTCCGTTTTGTTCACGTTTGTAGCCTCCTTTTGAATTTGTTACGCTACTTTTATTCGCTGTAGTTGCCTAGAATCCTCTTTCTCACAACGAAAAAAGTGCAAAAAAACTTGAAAAACCGCCTTTCGCAGGCTTTTTTAATCATCCTGGAAGCTATCGTAAGGGATGAAAAGGCTCGTCAGATGATCTATGTCCGTCTGCCTGTCGATTTCATAGAGCGGCATCGGGCGCACGGATTCATCGGGCAGCGCGATGTTGTGCAAATAGATGACTTCCTTCTCATCATTCATTCGCTCCATCAAGGCGAGTTTCAACTCGGAAGCGATCTCGCGGCTGTAGACCTGCGTGAAGAGCACCCCCGTCGAAAAACGAAAGGTCATGCCCGCCGCATCCGATGCGTCGAGGATCGTAAGGCCTTCGACGGGATCGATGCCGAGACTGCCGTAGAGCGTCTCTATGAAGCTCATGCCTGGCAGAATAGAAAGCTCCAAGCCTTCCTTCACGCACAAATCACGCAGAAAAATGACCGTGCGCTCCGCCACAAAGGGGCTGCCGGGCACGGCGTAGACGATCTCCTCGCCTGCGCGCGCCCTCGCGGCGAGATCTTCCGCAATCGCATGGTAAAGCTCCTCAAAGCTTTGCGCCTTCTCATACCAGGAATCGTAGCTCGTGAAAGGAACGCCGCGCCGCTTAAGTTCCGCCACGGACGGATGAACCGCCGTGCGCAGCAGAAGGCTTCGCCCGCTCGTCATCGCCTCCATGCTTTCGAGCGTGATGAGTCCGAAGCGGCCGGGACCGAGTCCCACGACCGTGATGCTTCCCACGTCTTTCATCTGCGCCCGCCTCCTTTC
>ERZ772766.821-NODE-821-length-17745-cov-4.267213_pt1 | contig 17745 bp, 18 predicted proteins | sample MGYA00511379_ERZ772766 | MGnify/ENA primary metagenome ERZ772766 (study PRJEB29015, sample SAMEA2737895) | human oral metagenome | biome: human oral; feature: human-associated habitat; material: dental | place: China | collected 2116 ...
CCCCTACGCCTTTCTCGCCGATGCGGCGCATAAGCCCGGCGTCGTCGCGGGCTTCACGCCGCTCGCCATCCTGCGTGCCGTCTGGCGGCTCGTGCGGCAGACGGCGGCGAATGAAGCCCGCATCGAGAACGAGTACGGCTCCGTCGTGCGCGAAGAGGGCAACCCCGCCGCGCTCGCCGTCCTCGCGCGCGTCTACGAGGAGACGGCGGACGAGTGGCGCGGCCTCGGCGTCATCGAGCGCTCGGGGCTTCGTATGCGCGAGGAGTTCGCCGCGTTCGATGCCGAGCGCCGTCTGCCCGTCGAAGTTGAGCGCGTGGAGAAGAAGACGGCGTGCCGCTGCGGCGAGGTTCTGCGCGGCGCGGTGCGCCCGACGGACTGCACGCTCTTCGCGAAGGCGTGCGTGCCGACGCACGCCGTAGGGCCGTGCATGGTGTCGGTCGAGGGCGTGTGCGCCGCCTGGTACAAGTACGGCCGAGGGAGGTTTCACTTTGGAAAATGAGAAGATCACGCTCGCGCACGGCGCGGGCGGCAGCCTGAGCCAGGCGCTGATGGAGAGCGTCATCCTGCCCGCGTTCGGCAATGAGTTCCTGCAGAAAATGCACGACGGCGCGGCGCTCGACCTCGGCGGCAAGACCGCCTTCACGACGGATTCCTTCGTCGTCGCGCCGCGCTTCTTCCCCGGCGGCGACATCGGCAAGCTCGCCGTCTGCGGCACGGTCAACGACCTCGCGATGACGGGCGCCGTGCCGCGCTATATCTCGTGCGCCTTGATTTTGGAAGAAGGCTTGCCCATCGAGGAGCTCAGGCGCATTCTGCACTCGATGAAGGAGGCTGCGGCAGAAGCGAAGGTCGCCATCGTCACGGGCGACACGAAGGTCGTCGGCAAGGGCGCGGCGGATGGCGTCTACATCAACACGGCGGGACTCGGCGAGATCGAACGCGCGATGGAGCCGCAGAAGGTCAAGGCGGGCATGGACGTCATTCTCTCGGGCACGCTCGGCGACCATGCGGCGACCGTCATGGCGGAGCGTCACGGCATCGAGATCCCCGCGACGCTTCATAGCGACTGTGCGCCCTTGGGAGACCTCGCCGCCCTCATGCGCCGCGCCGCGCCCTCGATCGCCTGCATGAGAGATCCGACGAGAGGCGGCGCGGCGGCGGTCTTGAACGAGATCGCATGTGCGGCACAAGTCGGCGTCATCCTGGACGAGGAGGCGCTTCCCGTGCGCGAAGAGGTCGAGGGCATCGCCGCATTTCTCGGCTTCGATCCGCTGGAATTGGCGAACGAGGGCAAGGCGATCGCCTTCTGCGCGCCCGAGGAAACGGCGGCGCTTCTCGCCGCCATGCGCGAGCATCCTTACGGCAGGAATGCTTGCTGCATCGGCCGCACGACGGCGGAGGAGCCGGGCATCGTCGCACTCAAGACGGCGCTCGGCGGCCTGCGCATCGTCGACATGCCGCTCGGCAATCTCGTGCCGCGCATCTGCTAGGGCGGCTGCGGCTCAGACCCGCGCGTCCGCTGTGCGGCGGAGACGCGCGATGCGGTCGAGGATTTTTACGAGAAGCGGTGCAGCCAAGAGCGTGAAGACCATGCCGGGCAGAGCCGCCGCGACGAGCGCCCATGCGCCCTTGCCGACGACGAAACTCAGCGTGATGCGGGCGGTGAAGGTGCCGAGCGGCCCTGCGAGCGCCACCGTCCAATAATGGCGGCCGAAAAGTACGAAGACGAGGCCGACGACGAGGCGGAACTGCATGGCGATGGCGACATTGAAGAGGTTCTGCGTGCCGAGCAGGAGGCCGACGAGACTCGACAGGACGCCCGCCAGAATGTAGCGCTTGAAGCCGAAGACGGCGCAGATCGCGACGGCCAGCGGGGCGGAAAGCTGAAACTCCAGCCCCGGCATGAGGCTCGGCAGCTTGATGGCTCCCGTGACGGTGATCAGGGCGGCGAGCAAGGCGATTTCGGTTACGTCAGAGGTGGAAACGGCAAGTTTTTTCATGGGAAACGCTCCTTTTTTTACGGAATCACGGGTGAGTCGAACCGCTGTATCGCACCTGTGATTCCTTTTTATTGTTTCAGCGTACACGTTTTGCGCAGTATTGTCAACTGCAAAATAAATAAAGTTGACAATAAGATAAACAAGGTCTATCCTATAGAAAGATTTCTGATGGAAGGAGTGTTTCTGCATGGCGCTTTACAGTCTGAAGATGCGGGCGGAAAAGAGCGCGGGAAAGCGCGAGCACGTGTCGGGCGCGGAGAAAATCTTGCCGGAGGAGGAACTGCCGGAACATTTGGCGGCGCTTCTTTCGCGCGCCCTGCACCACGCCAAGGGCAGGGCAGATTTCGTGAACTTCAAGGTGGAGTCGATCGCGCCCGAGGCGGTGGAGCATCTGCCCGCGCTTCCCGTCTCGACGGTCGAGGTTGAGACGCCTGCCGAGGGGCGGCGCGTGATTATCGACGCCTTGGGGAAACTTGGTTTGAAAAACGGCGAAGCCATCTTGGCGAAGTTTTCCGAGACGTATGGGATGCGCGGCGCGATGCTGCTCGACGCGGACACGCTCGAACGCTTGGAGCCGGACGCCGAACGCGGCCTGCGTGCGACGTACATGGACGCCGAACGTGCTGCAAAAGAGGCGTCCGACTGTAAGAACCACTTCGCCGAAGCCGTCGTCCTCGCGACGAAGGTCGTCCATGCGCCGCACATCGTCGCGGAGATCTGCGTGTCCGACGATCCCGACTATGTGACGGGCTATGTGGCGGCGCAGTCTTTCGGCTATCGCCGCATCACGAAGCTCAAGGAGGCAGGCTCGCCCGACGGCGGACGCATCTTCCTCTATCGCGGCTCGCGCGACGGCGTTGCCGAGACGATTCGCTATCTGGAAAAGCAATGCGTGCTCGTGCGCGGTGTGCCGGATAGTCCGGCGGGGAATGTGCGCCCACATGGTATGGAGGAAATGCTCGCCGAAGAGCTGGCGGCGAAAAAGGAGCGTCATCTATGCCGCGAGATGCACGAGATCGACTCGGCGCAGGCCGCACACGTCACGGTCGGCGGTGCTGAAAAGCTGCTCCTGGCGTCGAACAACTACCTTGGACTCGTCGATCATCCGCGCCTCAAGCGGGCGGCGCAGGAGGCCGTCGAGCGCTACGGCTGCGGCTCCGGCGGCTCGCGGCTGACGACGGGCACGCTTCCTCTGCACACGAAGCTGGAAGAGGAGCTGGCGGCGTTCAAGGGGACGGAGGCGGCGCTCCTCTTCGATACGGGCTACATGGCGAATGTCGGCATCCTTTCCGCGCTTGGTCAGAAAGGCGCAGTCTTTTTCAGCGATGAACTCAACCATGCGAGCATCATCGACGGCTGTCGCTTGAGCCGCGCCAAGACCGTCGTCTATCGCCACAGCGATATGCAGGATTTGGAAGAGAAGCTCGCCGCCCATGCTCAGTGTCCGGGCGTCATCGTCTCCGATGCGGTGTTCAGCATGGACGGCGATATTGCCGATCTGCCGCGCATCTTGGAGCTTGCGCGAAAGTATCATGTCTGGAGCATGGTGGACGAAGCGCACTCGACCGGCGTGATCGGCGGGACGGGGCGCGGTATATGCGAGCATTTTCACTTAAGGGAAAAGCCCGACGTCCTGATGGGGACGCTGTCGAAGGCTTTGGCGAGCGAGGGCGGCTACGTCTGCGGCAGCCGGCTCTTGATCGACTATTTGAAGAATACAGCTCGCAGTTTCATCTTCTCGACAAGCCAATCGCCCGCCAATCTTGCCGCCGCCTCCGCGGCGCTGCAGCTTTTGCAGGAAGAGCCAGAGCGCTGCGCCCGCTTGCAGGAAAATGTCCGCGTGTTCTGCGCGGCGCTTGCCGAGCATGGCGTTGAAGCCCGGAGCGAGACGGCGATCGTGCCCCTCATCGTCGGCGAGGAGTCCTTGGCGGTGAAAATAGCGAAGGATTTGGAGCGGCAGGGCATTCTCGTATCCGCCATCCGCTACCCGACGGTGGCGAAGGGGGCGGCTCGCCTGCGCGTCGCCTTGGCTGCGACGCACACGGAGGAGGAACTGAAAAGCGCGGCGGCGCGAATTGCATCGTGCATGAGGGGAGCTTGCTGAAAGACGGGCGAATGTCCGCCTTTCAGTAAGCGTAGCATTTAGCATGAAGAGACATTGAGCCTGCTTGCCGCACAACGTCGCGCTTGTTGTTGCCACGATGTACGATTTGGCATATAATATTTTCATGATGAAAGGGGCTACAGACGATGATGGCAGTGCAGCAGCAATGAATCTCAAACCTTTTTTGAAGTGGGCCGGAGGCAAGGGGCAGCTCATCCATGAAATCGCCCCATACTATCCATTTGAAGACAGCCGCATAAAAAAATACGCCGAACCTTTTGTCGGAGGCGGCGCGATCCTCTTCGATATATTGAGCAAGTATGATCTGGAAGCTGTTTATATCAGTGATGTAAACAGCGAACTCATCAATACCTACTGTACGATTCGAGATCATGCGGACGAACTGATTCATTTGCTCCTTCTTATGCAAAGCGAATTCACAGCACTCTCCGCAGAGGAGCGGAAGATCTGCTATACCGAGAAACGCGCACGTTTCAACGATCTGAAAATGCACGAGAACAAAGCAGACAGCAAGGAACGTGCTGCATTGATGATTTTCCTCAATCGAACCTGTTTCAACGGCTTGTTCCGTGTCAACAAAAAAGGATTCTTCAATGTCCCCATGGGCGCTTACAAAAATCCAACCATCTGCGATGAAGCTAATCTTCGAGCCGTGGCGGAAAAATTAAGAAACGTAGAAATTGTATGCGCGGACTATCAAAATGCGGCCGATTTTATCGACAAACATACCTTCGTTTATTTCGATCCCCCCTATCGACCGCTCACGGAAACCGCACGCTTTACGGCCTATACAAAAGACTCCTTCGACGATGCGGCGCAGATTGCTTTGGCAAAGTTTGTGGATGCCATGAGCGAGAAAGGCGCCAAAATTGTCGCCAGCAACTCCGATCCCAAGAATGTAAACAGCGAAGATGATTTTTTTGAAGACATCTATCGCGCACACAAGATTCATCGAGTGAATGCCGTGCGCATGATCAACAGCAACGCTGATGCACGCGGCAAGATACAGGAACTTCTTATATCAAACTTTTAAGGAGGAATTTTTATGCCATACGGTACATACGCAGAATGCCCTTGCTGTGGAAAAGTTGCAAAAGGAGAGCAGGAAATTGAAGAAAAATTTGGCTATCGAAATATGGAAAACGGCGACCGCATTCCGCAATCGTATTGCCGCGCTTGCCGTGGTGCAGGGTGCGAGGCGAAAAAGCCATGTAAAGTGAGGCGGGGTTGATGGAGACACGCTCTTTTGAAAGTTGGCTGTCCGGTTTTCGTAGCAGTATTGCGGACTACCGTTACTATGTTGATTTTGAAAAAGTCTATCGCAATGTAGACAATCTAAAAATTGAACTTCATTTGCTCAATTCGCTCATCGGTTCTAAAAATATTGAAAACGATTTTATTGCCTTAGTGAAAAAATATCCTGAAACATTGAAATGCATACCACTACTTTTAGCTGTTCGAACAAACGAAATCTATTGTCAAGACGAACATGGGGGTTATTTGTATTCTTTTGATTTTGGCAAACATTCCTGCGGTCATTGCATGGACTATGAAAAGTATGCTTATTTCATGCGCCATACAGGATTGTTCGAACTGCTCGAACGTCACATCGTTCACAATCTCGTCGATTATGTTACAGGTGTTGAAACTGGCTTGGATTCCAACGGACGCAAAAACCGCGGCGGACATCTCATGGAAAATTTCGTGGAAGGTTTCATCCAAAAAGCTGGATTTGTCAAGGGAAAAAACTACTTCAAAGAGATGTATATTCATCAGATTTCCGAGCGATGGGGTATAAATTTGTCCGCTATTTCAAATCAGGGAAAGACGGAAAAACGGTTCGATTTTGTAATCAAAACAGCGGACACGGTTTATGGAATTGAGACCAATTTCTATAGCAGTGGGGGCAGCAAGCTCAACGAAACTGCACGCAGCTATAAAAACCTCGCCTTGGAAGCAAATATGACGGAAGGTTTTGTCTTTGTGTGGATCACGGATGGTCATGGCTGGAATAGTGCGCGCAACAACCTTGAAGAAACCTTTGACGTCATGAAGCATATTTACAACATCAAGGACTTGGAAAACGGTGTGATTCGCCGAGTGTTTCTCTGATTCTAATGGCGATGCAACCGATCAAAAACAGCAGATATGCGGCTGGCAAGATAAAAGTCAGCTCTAAAGACTGCGCAGAAGAAAAGGGAAGCAAAAAGATGTCAAAAAAGATAAAAAAATGGGCGCCTGAAGATTTTGAGATGGAGATGACCACGCATTGGTCCTTTCCAAAACGAGGGGATTGGGCAACGCATGATGCAAAATGGCGTGGGAATTGGTCGCCTTATATTCCAAGAAACATTTTGCTTCGCTATTCAAAGGAAGGCGATTGGATACTCGATCAATTTGCAGGCGGCGGAACCACTCTCGTCGAAGCAAAGTTGTTGAATCGAAATATCATCGGTGTCGATGTAAACGAAACTGCTCTTGCAAGGTGCAGGGAAAAGATCGATTTCCAGCAGGAAAACGCCTGCGGTGAGGTGCAAATTTATCGAGGTGATGCACGAAACCTTGATTTTATCCTGGAAAACAGCATAGATCTCATTTGCACACATCCGCCTTATGCCGATATTATCCACTACAGCGAAGATGTTGCAGGAGATCTGTCCTTGCTGAAAATCAAGGACTTCTTAATAGAAATGAAAAAGGTCGCTGCTGAAAGTTACCGTGTATTGAAGAAGGATAAATTCTGTGCGTTTCTCATGGGCGATACGCGTCAAAAAGGTCATATGATCCCTCTGGCCTTTGATGTCATGAAACTCTTTGAAGAGGCAGGATTTCGTCTCAAAGAGCTGATTATTAAGGAACAGCATAATTGCCGTGCAACTGGCTATTGGAAAACCAACAGTGTTAAGTATAATTTCTTGTTGATTGCCCATGAGTATCTGTTCGTTTTTAAGAAATAAGCGTTCGTGGAAACACGAATGAAACAGTCGTCAGACTCGTGCAGGTTTTTCGCTTCCTTGGAGGCCGCCAGTTGTCCCATTGACGAATCTCTGCCTTTTTTTTATAATAAGGAGGTATTTGGCTATTGGTAGATTTAGAAAAGAGACGATTTGATGCGGAAATTTGCCTGGATGTTGAGCATGACAGCGCTGCTCCTTTTCCTCGCGAGCACCATTTGCTTTGCTGAGGACGAGGGGCGGCGTTTTGTGGATGCTCGCGGCGATACGGGATATTTCGTGGATGTCACGACGATTTCCATCGACAGCAATCATGAATATACGGCGGATGTCGCCATCATCAAGGCAAAGGAGAACCGCCTCTTTTCCTATCGCATGCACTTCGACTTCGCTGCGCGCACCTACCAGATTCTTCGCTCTGCGACGATGACGTACGATACGCGCGAGGTGTCCCAGAGCGTGAAGACGCCCCTGCCTGCAGCGCCCTATGTGCCTGGCTCGCCGATTGCAGCCATCGTCGACTATCTCTACGCATGGCAGCGAGGTTTTGAAAAATGAGCGGTGCGACCTAGAACGCCCGCCTCTTTTCTGCGGCGAACGAAAGGTGTTTCATCCGAGCGCATTCCATTCAGCGCAGGTGAAAAGTTTCAATTAAGCGACATAAGAAATAATAAATATTTGTTCATTTTTATTGAAAAAGGGCTTGCAAAGTCTTTTTAGATATGTTATCCTTATGTTGCTAGGAAATAGAACCCAATTAAGCACCCGGAATCCATGCTCGTCCCGACGAGCGTTGCGGAAGAGTTGGCGGTTGAGGTCGGGAAGTCCCACCGCTGTCAGGACTCTTTCTGCGAACATGGGAAATTTCGGCTGCAGACGGCAGTGATTTTTCGTCGTCGTGCCTGGAGGTCAGTCCTCACAAGGGCCTTTGAAGAGAGAGGCATTTGAAGCCTCGGGCGGATTTCCTGCGTTCATTTCGGTGATGTCGAAACTGTTGCGAGGGGGATGCGAAGCAATTCGCGCTCCCGCGGACATTGCCGTATGAATCCGTGTCGCCTTTCGCGAGGAGGTTGTTCGTGCATCGTGCGCGGGCTGCTGCAGCCGCCTTGCGGCGAGGCTGATAGGGTGCAGTTGGGATCAGAGAGAGTTCTGTCGGGGCGGGTCGCCTATTCGCCCCGTGGCTGCATGAAGGAGAATGGGGCGGTGGGCAACCACCGTCTTTTTTCGTTGCCACGGAAAATAATCTGTATTATAATGAAGGACATAATTGCCAATGGAAGGGAAGGGATTTTATGGCAGAAACGGCATGGGCTGTTCTTCCGCCCGTCATCACCATCGTGCTGGCGCTCGCGACGAAGGAAGTCTATATGTCGCTGATCATCGGCATTTTCTCAGGAGCTATGCTCTACGCGAATTTCAATGTCCTCGAAGCGATCCTCACGATGTTCGCAGTCATGGAGGCGAAGGTCGGGGCGAATGTCAACATCCTCGTCTTTCTTGTCATCCTCGGCATCCTCGTCGCCGCCATCACGCGCTCGGGCGCGACGAAGGCTTACGGCGACTGGGCGGTGCGCACGATTCAGGGCAGGCGCAGTGCGCTCGCGATCACGGCGCTCCTCGGCATCGTCATTTTCATCGACGACTACTTCAACTGCCTGACGGTCGGCACGGTCATGCGCCCCGTGACGGACAAGTTCAAGATCGCGCGCACGAAGCTCGCCTACATCATCGATGCGACGGCAGCGCCCGTGTGCATCCTCGCGCCCATATCAAGCTGGGCGGCAGCCGTCGGCTCGTCGTTGCCTGAAGGCAGCAGCATCGACGGGTTCGGCCTCTTCCTGCAGACGATTCCGATCAATCTCTACGCATGGCTGACGCTCATTTTCATGTGCTTCCTCGTGTGGTCGGAGAAAGATTTTTCCGAGATGGGCGCCTCGATCCGCAAGAATGAGCGAGAGTTCTACGTTCCGCCCGAGTATGCCGATGTCAAGGAGGAGAAGATCGAGGGCAGGGGCAAGATCTACGATCTCCTGCTTCCCTTGGCAGTGCTCATCGCCGCGTGCATCTACGGCATGCTCTACACGGGCGGCATCCACGACGGGCTGAGCGTCGCCGAGGCTTTCGCGAACTGCGATTCGTCGAAGTCGCTCGTGCTAGGCTCCTTCATCGCCTTCGTCTTTACGGGACTCCTCTACCTGCCGCGCCGCGTCGTTTCCTTCAATGATTTCTGCACGAGCTTCATCCTCGGCTTCAAGGCGATGTCGCCCGCGCTCTTCATCCTGTGCCTCGCGTGGACGCTCTCGGGCATCTGCAGCGACAAGTACCTCGACCTTGGCGGCTACGTCGGCCAGCTCGTCAGCGCCAATGCGGGCGTCATCACGTTCCTGCCCGTCATCTTCTTCCTCGTCGGCGCAGGTCTTGCCTTTGCTACGGGAACGTCGTGGGGCACGTTCGGCATCTTGATTCCGATTGCCATCGCCATCGTCGGCACGGACAGCCCCGTGCTCGCGCTTTGCGTCGCGGCGATCCTCTCGGGCGCTGTCGCAGGCGATCATGCGTCGCCGATTTCGGATACGACGATCCTCGCGTCTGCGGGTGCACAGTGCCACCATATCGACCATGTATCGACGCAGATTCCCTATGTGCTCGTCGTCGTCGGTGTCTGCGTCGTCGGCTACATCGTCGACGGCCTCACGATGAACGGCTGGCTGGGGCTCGCTGTCGCATTGGCAATCCTCGCGGTCGTCATGGCCGTCGTCTATTGGAAAGTCCCCGTGCCGCTCAAAGACCGCAGCGCGGACTGAGAAAGCTGCAAAGCAAACAGCTGCCGTACGTTTGCGGCAGCTGTTTGCTTTACGGAGCGGAATTCATCCACACGTTTGGAAAGGAAAATATCTATGCTCGTCTATATGGTCGATCACGGCAAGTACCTCTTGCCCGAAGAAAGCCTCAAGCGCCGCCCTGAAGGAAAGCGCGGCCTCTACGTCAATATCACGAACGAATGTCCGTGCGCATGCACCTTCTGCCTGCGTACGATGAAGGATATGCCCGAGGACATGAGCCTGTGGCTCGGCGGCAAAGAGCCGACGGTCGAAGAGGTCAAGGCGGCTCTCCTCGCTGCGCCTTGGGACTATGTGAAGGAAGTCGTCTTCTGCGGCTTCGGCGAGCCGACGATGCGCCTTGCCGACCTCATCGAACTGCTGCGCTTCGTCAAGGAGCAGCATCCCGACTTGCCGACGCGCGTCAATACGAACGGCCTCTCGGATCTCGTTTACGGCCGCGACACGGCGGCAGACTTCGCGGGCGGCATCCTTGATACCGTTTCCATCAGCCTCAACGCGTCGAATGCCGAGCGCTATCTGGCGCTGACGAGAAGCGAGTTCGGCATCGAATCCTTCGAAGCGATGCTCGCTTTCGCTGAGAAGATGAAGGCTTATGCGGGGCATGTCGTCCTGACGATCGTCGAAAAGGTCGAGGGCGCGGAAGAAATCGCAAAGTGCCGCGCACTGTGTGAGGCGCGGGGGCTTGATTTGCGCGTGCGCACGTATGAGGGAAACTGACGACGGCTATGCGGCGAACGATGACTTGCATACGAGCGACCGAATATGCTATACTAGGGGTGGCAAACGTAAGAAACGTCGTAACCGATACACGAAAAGCCCCCAAGCGCTACCTTGGGGGCTTTTCTGTACCCATATTGCGAGCAGGGTCTAACGCTCAGGCTCGTCGCCGTCGTCTCTCGCATCGAGCCATTTGCTGATATGATTGGCAATCACACCAGCCAAGATGGAGAGAATGAACGTAAGAAACGTCACCGATACACCCCCTTTCCATTGCCATGTCTAGGGGCGGCAACGCATAAAGTATAGCATACCTCAGCAGATTGTTCCACAACGCCTTATGGAGATGAATCGACCCTTCTGCCTAAAACAAATGAAGATGGCGCAGAAGAACCGTGATGAAGCAGAGGACGGCGAGGAAGAACATGAAGTACTCGATGCACTTCACGGGATATGCGTAATGCAGCGGAATCTCCACGACCTTCGGAACGTTCTCCGCAAGAAGCGAGATGGCGACTGAAGTGTAGAGGATCGTGTTCGTCATGCGCGTCGTCTTGTACGTCGACAGCGCCATGAGGATGAGGCAGACGGCAAAGGCGATGAGAAAGTACGCAATCTTGTCGCCATGATGACGCATGACACTGCCTCCTCAAAAATGTAGGACATCTCAAGCATTCGCTTCGATCTTCTCGATGATGAGACGCTGCACCCAGTCCGGCGGCATGCGGCGTCCTGCATTCCAATCCTGCACCGTGCGATAGGGAGCACCGAGAAGATCGGCAAGCTTTTTCATATTAAGTCCCGCCTTCTTGCGGGCATACTTGATCGGATTATTCTCGCGCTCGATGATTTCAGCGTATACATCCGTATCGACGGCTATGAGATTGACAAAGCCATGCTGCGGAGCGGCAACTTTCTCCAACGCTGTCGCCGCAGGAAGTTCCTGTGCATTGCTTTCCGCTGTCCAAGCTGCAAGTCCCAAGAAATCAGCCGCCATCTCGATTGCTTCCGCAACCGTATCTCCCTGCGTAGCCCCCTCCCAGTCGGGAAACGTAACGACGTATCCCCCTTCTGCTGCAGGCGCGAAAACTGCAGGATATACATACTTTGCCATCAAAAACACCTCCTCTTCATTTCAATCCGGCTTGCTTCATGATAGCTTCAAGAGTGCCCGTTTTTATTTCCTGTCCATCATGACGCGGGACTTGAAAAATCTTTCCTGTTTTAAGATTGATCCAATTGTCATGGCGTCCACCGTGCGTCTCCAATCGACAGCCCATCTTCTTCAACAGACGCTTTAACTCCGAATTCTTCATATTGCTTCCTTGGTCGAGTCAACAAATCCATGACTTAAATATATACCATGCACCTCCATTTGTAAATGCAGAAATATGAGGGGACGCACAGCGGAGAAACATGCAGAATGACTTTTAAAGCCAAGCGTTCATAGAAAAACCATCGGAATTATCGAAAAAAGTCGCAATTTTCCATTGACAAATACGAAAAATATTGCGATACTTAGGATTATAGGAGGTTTATCTCCTTATAGTTTTTATCTATGATTAACACCATCATGAAAGAGGTGCACACTAAATGGAAAAGCAGCAGCTGGTAGAAGAAATGACGAAGATCGTCGGCGCGGATAATGTTCAGTCGAAGGAAGAGGAACTTTACTCCTACGCCTACGATGCTACGCCCGGCCACATCTACATGCCGGACGTCGTCGTCAGCCCCGGCACGACGGAGGAAGTCTCGAAGGTTCTGAAGTTTGCGAACGAGCACAAGATCCCCGTCTACACGCGCGGCTCGGGCACGAACCTCTCGGCGGGCACGGCGCCTTTGAAGGGCGGCATCGTCCTCTCTATGCTCCGCTTCAAGAAGATCATCGACGTCGATCTCGAAAACCTCATCGCCGAGGTCGAGGCGGGCGTCATCGTACAGGACATCAACGACCATATCGCGCAGTTCGGCCTCATCTACCCGCCCGATCCGGGCACGGTCAAGACGGCGAGCCTCGGCGGCACGATCGCGGAGAACTCGGGCGGCCTGCGTGGATTGAAATACGGCATCACGAAGAACTATGTGCAGGGCCTTGAAGTCGTCCTCGCGAACGGCGATGTGCTGCATACGGGCGGCAAGAACGTCAAGGATGTCTCGGGCTACGACATGACGAAGCTCTTCACAGGTTCGGAAGGCACGCTCGGCGTCGTCACGAAGGCTCTCTTGAAGCTCGTTCCCGCGCCGGAGAAGACGAAGAGCATGGTCGCGATCTTCGATACGATCGAGGATGCGGGACGCGCCGTCTCGGGCATCATCGCCGCGAAGATCATCCCTGCGACGCTTGAAATCCTTGACAACGCGACGATTCGCACGGTCGAGGACTTCATGCACGTCGGCCTGCCGACGGACGCCGACGCAATCCTCCTCATCGAGGTCGACGGTCATCCGACAGTCGTCGAGGACGAGGCGGACAAGGTCATGAAGGTTCTGGAAGAAAATAACGCACGCGAGGTCACGCTCGCCCGCGATGCGAAGCACAAGGAACAGCTCTGGACGGCTCGCCGCATGGCGCTTCCGTGCCTTGCGAAGCTGCGCCCGACGACGTTCGTCGAAGATGCGACCGTTCCGAGAAGCAAGATTCCGGCATTCCTCGCCATCGTCAAGAAGGCGGCGAAGGATCACAACGTCACGATCGGCACGTTCGGTCATGCGGGTGACGGCAACATGCACCCAACGATCGTCTGCGACCTGCGCGACGAAGAAGAAACGAAGCGCGTCCACGAGGCGATGGACGACATCTTCCGCGGTGCGGTCGAGCTCGGCGGCACGCTCTCGGGCGAGCACGGCATCGGCCTCGGCAAGCTGCCCTGGATGGAGCTGCAGCACGGCAAGGAAGGCATGGAGGCCATGCGCCAGATCAAGCGCGCACTCGACCCGAACCTCATTCTGAACCCGGGCAAATTGATTGGAGAGTGCTGACCTATGGCTGAAGATACGAAAAAATTTACGGCGGCAGACCTGAACAAGCAAGACACATCGCTCCTCGCTGACATCGAGGACGCGATGGCAAACTGCATGAAGTGCGGCAACTGCCAAGCCGTCTGTCCGATTTACCGCGAGACCGGCAAGGAGCAGATGGTAGCACGCGGCAAGATCTCTCTGATGCAGGGCTATCTCTCGGGCAAGATTCCCATCTCGGCGGAGTTTGACCACATCATGGCGATGTGCCTGAACTGTAAGAGCTGCGCGGCGAACTGCCCGTGCGGCGTCGCAGCCGACGAGCTGATCCTGCGCGGCAGGAACGCCGCTGTCAAGGCGCGCGGCCTGCACCCGATCAAGAAGAATGTCTTCCGTCTCCTGCAGAACCGCCCGCTCTTCGACACCGCGCTGAAGCTCGGCGGCATGTTCGGCTGGATGACCTTCAAGGAAGTGCCGGGCAAGAACGCCGTGCAGTCGCGCCTTCCCATGCCGGGCATGGACGCGACGCGTGCGACGCCGCCGATTGCTGCGCGTCCTTTGCGCAGTCAATATCCCGAGGTCATCAAGGTGGCGAACCCCAAGTTCCGCGTCGCCTTCTTCACGGGCTGCACGATCAACTACATGTACACGGACATGGGCGACGCCGTCATCGACGTGCTCAAGGCGAACGACATCGAGGTCGTTCTGCCGTCGAAACAGCACTGCTGCGGCACGCCGATCCATGTGTCGGGCGCCTTCGACCTTGCGAACCAGCTCGCACGCAACACGATCCGCGTCTTTGAAGATCTCGATGTCGACTACATCATCGGCGCCTGCGGCTCGTGCGTAGAGGCCTTGAAACACTATCCCGAGTGGCTCAAGGACGATCCCGAATGGCGTCCTCGCGCCGAGAAGATGGCGGCGAAGGTACGAGAGATCAGCGAACTTCTCATCGAGAAGGGCTTCCGTACGGACACCTTGAGTCCTGTCCACAAGAAGGTCACGATGCACGATCCGTGCCACATGATCCGCGGTCTCGGCATCACAGAGCAGCCGCGCGAGGTCTTGAAGGCCATTCCAGGCTTGGAGTTCGTTGAGATGAAAGAGCATGACCGCTGCTGCGGCTCCGGCGGCTCCTTCTGCATGGCGCACTACGAACTGAGCCGTGAGATCAACGACAGGAAGTGCAACAACATCAACGCGACGGGCGCAGACCTCGTGGCGACGAGCTGCCCGAGCTGCCGCATGCACATCACGGACGGTATCGTGCACAACAACATGCCGCAGGTCGTCTACCACCCGATTCAGATTCTCGCCGAATCGTATCGCGGCGCAAAAAAGCGCACGGAAATAGCATAAGCATAAGAAGAATCCCCCCAAGAGGCGACTTGGGGGGATTTTCGTGTACATGCTGTGAAAGTTGTTCTTTCATTCCTGCCACATTCAGTATAGCATATTCATTTTATGTGTGCAAGCGATTCGAGGTGGCTGAATTTCTCAACCTCGATAAGTTCAACGAGGAAAAAACGCATCGCCCTATCCAATCACTTCAATCTTCGGCTCTTTTCCTTCTTCCAGACATTCCTTCGTGATCGTCACGCGGCGCTTTTCGTCGGATTTGGGGATCTCGAACATCACATCGAGCATCGTGTCCTCGATGATGCCCTTGAGGCTTCTCGCGCCCGTCTTTCTCTCGATCGCCTTCTTGGCGACGGCGCGGAGAGCATCTTCTTCGAAGATCAGCTCGACATTGTCCATCGCGAGCAGCTTTTCGTACTGCTTGACAGGCGCGTCCTTCGGCTCTGTCAGAATGCGCAGCAGGTCGTCCTCAGAGAGCGTTTCAAGCGTGCAGATGACGGGCAGACGTCCGATGATCTCGGGAATGATGCCGTACTGCATGAGGTCTTCGGGGCGCACCTTGTGAATCAGCTCGTCGAAGCGTTTCGCCGCATCCTTCTCCTTGCCCTCGACCTCCGCACCGAAGCCGATGCCCGCCGCATCCTTCTTAATGCGCTTGGCTATGACATCCTCGATGCCGACGAAGGCGCCGCCGACGATGAAGAGGATGTTCTTCGTATCGACCTTGATCGTCGGCGCTTCCGGATGCTTCCTCTGTCCGCGCGCCGTGAACTCGACGACAGAGCCTTCGAGCATCTTGAGGAGCGCCTGCTGCACGCCCTCGTGCCCGGGATCGGCGGTGATCGAGTTGTTCGCGCCCGACTTTCGCGCAATCTTGTCGAACTCGTCGAGATAGATGATGCCGTGCTCCGCCTTCTCGATGTCCTTTTCCGCCGCATAGTAGAGGTTGCGAACGGCGACCTCTACATCCGCGCCGACGAAGCCCGCTTCCGTGAGGCTCGACGCGTCCGTCACGGCAAACGGGATGTCGAGGAGGCGCGACAGGTGCGACAAGAGCGCCGTCTTGCCGCAGCCCGAAGGGCCGAGCATGATGACGTTCGACTTCTCAATGTCCGTGCCGTCCTCATTCATGTAGCCGTACTTCATGCGTTTGTAATGGTTGTAGACGGCGACGGAGAGGATCTTCTTCGCGCGGTCCTGATTGATGATGTACTCGTCGAGATACGCCTTGATGATATGCGGCTTGTTCTTCTTCAAGATCTCGTCGAGCTGACCGGCAAAGTCGAGCTTCTCCTTCTCGACGTTCGCCGCCTCGTGCTCCTCGATGAAATTGTATATATCCTTGACGCAGTCCTTGCAGATAGCAAATCCCGTATTCGGGTCAAAGATCGGCATATCGTACTGATCGTGCACCGTGACCTTGCGCTTGCAGAAGCTGCAGGTATGCTTGATCGGTTCTTGTCCAGACATCATGATTCTCCCTTCACGTAAAAGAAGCGCGGACAGATTCAGCGCTTCCTAAAAAGTGTCTTCCTCATTATCAACGATATGAAGATTTTTTTCAAGGGGAAACTTTGCGTCAATTTATTTTACAACTTCCCGACGTGCCGTTCAAATGATGCTGCTGTTTTGTTGCTCGTTGTCTGTGGTATAATAAGAAAAAGAGAAGTACGCGAAGAAAGGAGCGGCAAAATGGAGCAGCGAATCAAATACAATCCGAAGGATTACGTCGACTATCTGGAAGAAAGCATGACGCTTTTCGCCGAAGCGATGCAGGCGGGAGACGTATTCCTCATGGAACACGCATGGCGGCGCATGTACAACGACACGAAACAGGCGATGAAGGAAGGAATGCTGTCTCCCAAAGACCGTGATGATATACTTTTCTATTATGACGATTTGATTCCGAATGCTTGATATTCTATATAGAATGGCATACGAATCACTCGGACGGTTCGGCGAAATGAGGGATTCATCATGGAAGCAGTCTATAAGTACAATCCGCAAGATTACGAAGAACTTCTTCGCGACTATATGGAAGAATTTTATCGAGCTTATGAAGAAAAGAATCATCTCCAGATGGTTCTTTCTATGCAGAGGCTTCATTCCGAAACGAAATATGCCATGAAGGAAGGCGATATTTCATCAGGCACACGGGAGGAAATGCTGACATATTTCGGAGGGTTGATCGATGGTTGATCTGACACATGCGAAGTGGCATCCTAATCGTTATGGTGGCTCTGAAAAAAAGAGGACACTTCTTTTTGACGGAAAAATCTATATGGTTAAATTTCCCGAACCGCCACGTTCTAAGAAAACCTCTGTCAGCTATATAGGCAATCAGTTTTCGGAGCATATCGGCTGCCAAATATTTCGAGCTTTGCAGATTCCGGCACAAAATACATTCTTGGCAAAATATTGTGAGCCTGTGACTGGAAAAGAAAAAATTGTCGTTGTTTGCGAAGATTTTTGTCAGAATGGTAATCGTCTTTTAGAGTTCAGTAAGATTGCCCATCATGATACAGGAAGCGACAAAACATATACGACAACGATTGAAGATGTTTACGAAATTATCGAGCGCTTTGATTTTCCAGTAAATAAATTCGCTATAAAAAAACATTTTTGGAATATGTTTGTCGTTGATGCCTTGCTTGGCAATCCGGATCGCCATCTGGATAACTGGGGACTCTTGGAAGATTCAGCAGGTAGAATAGAGCCTGCGCCTGTATATGACTGTGGTTCATCGTTATCTCCATTATCATCGGACGAGCGAAAGAATTTACTGCTTC
>ERZ772766.825-NODE-825-length-17703-cov-5.336582_pt1 | contig 17703 bp, 18 predicted proteins | sample MGYA00511379_ERZ772766 | MGnify/ENA primary metagenome ERZ772766 (study PRJEB29015, sample SAMEA2737895) | human oral metagenome | biome: human oral; feature: human-associated habitat; material: dental | place: China | collected 2116 ...
TATAACCTCATTGGACATCTTAATGAGTCTACGTTGGATATACTTCTGCATGAGAATACGTGCATAGTATTCGATATGGGCGGAAGATGATACTTTTTCTGTCAGATGAACCAAATAAGCAGCCCCACCTATTTCCTTAAGAGTTCCATCCTTAAGCAATTGCTCACGAACGGTCAGCATATCTATAGGCTTTGATTCCTTGAATAACTTATCAATAGCTGCATATATCTTCTGGTGAGCAGGTACATAAAAAGCCTCATCGGAAAGAATATCAATCACCTCATCTACCCCACGCTTATCTACGAGCATGCCACCGAGAACAGCCTCCTCCAGCTCCAAATTTTGGGGAGGAATCTTGCCTTTCTCAAGGGAAGAAATCGGACGTGGCATCACTACAGATTCAATAGTTTGTGGAGAAATATTTTCCATATCTTTAATTTTTAAGTATTTAGATTTTTACAATACACACTTGAAATCTGACGCAAAAATACATGCTTTTTTTGATAAGGAAAATACTCCCCTCCTGCTTGAGGTTCTTCCGATATCTTTCCTAAGAGAAAAATTCACAAAAGCAAAAAGCTAAAGAACTGATCTTACGCTCTTTCATGATTCTTTTCTCTGCCTTGTGGAATAGAAATTTTATTTTTCAACAAAAATAGAACAATGGTTAATTGTCTATTTTATTAATGACTGATGACCAATAATTAATGTTTACAGTTCCTACTTTTTGCTTTTTACTTCCTTTAAATGAACCACTTACAACAAACTTCGTTAATTAATGAATAAGCATTAACAATTAATAATTATTTTTTGTAACTTTGCCACAAGAATAGATGCACTAAAAATTAGATTTAAATGAAAGACGTAACTCGTTTGTTTGATATTCCAGCTTATCAATTAGAAAAGTATCCTATTGAAAACGCATTAGTTACAAAATATAATGAAAAATGGGTTCCTCTCTCTTCCAAGGAGTATGTGGAGAGGATCAACCAAGTAAGCCGTGCTTTGTTACGCTTGGGAGTAAAACCTAAGGACAAGATTGCTATGGTCTCCTCCAACAATCGTACTGAGTGGCACATCTTAGATATGGCGATCATGCAGATTGGCGCACACAATGTACCTATCTATCCCACAATTCCCAAGGAGGATTACATATATATCTTCAACCATGCCGAGGTAAGATATTGCTTTGTTTCGGACAAGGACTTATGGGATAAGGTCTCAAGTATCACCTCAGAAGTGCCTACTTTAGAAGAGATATTTTCCTTTGACTCCATTGCAAATGTACGTGATTGGCAGGAAATCCTCTCCAAAGGGGAAGATACTGAAAACCAACCACAGGTGGAAGCTCTTAAAGTACAGATACAGCCTACAGATATGGCCACTATTATCTATACTTCGGGTACTACTGGAAAACCTAAGGGAGTGATGCTCTCCCATGATAATATCTTGAGTAATATCAAGAATTGTCATTCGAGAGTCCCTGTAAAAGCAGGAGATGTTTGTCTCAGCTTCTTGCCTGTATGTCATATCTTTGAGAGGATGCTCACTTACCTATACCAATATAATGGTATCCGCTTGCACTTTGCCGAATCCTTTGAAAAGGTAGCTGTTAATATAGGAGAAGTAAAGCCTCGACTCATTACTGTGGTACCTCGTGTGGTTGAAAAGGTATTTGACAGTATCTACAGCAAGGGAATTGCACTCTCTGGCATTGCTAAGACCTTATTCTTCTGGGCATTACGATTGGGATACCGATATGAACCCTATGGAAAAAATGGATGGTGGTACGACATGCAACTCAAGGTAGCCCGCAAACTTATTTTCTCCAAATGGAAAAAGGCTTTAGGTGGTCACTTACAGATGATTTGTGGAAGTGCGGCACTACAACCACGCTTAGTGAGGGTGTTCTCTGCCGCTGGAATCCCTATTTGGGAGGGGTATGGCCTTACAGAAACTTCACCTGTGATCTCCGTTAATTGTAAGAAGGGACATCTTTGGAAAGTGGGCACTATAGGCAAGCCTATTGATAATATTGAGGTAAAGATAGCCGAAGATGGAGAAATCCTCTGCAAGGGGGCTAATGTCATGCTAGGTTACTACAAGAATGAAGAGCAAACCCATGAAGCCATTGACAAAGATGGGTTCTTCCATACAGGAGATATAGGCATCTTGGACGAAGAGGGCTTTCTGACTATCACTGATCGCAAAAAAGAGATGTTCAAGACCTCTGGAGGAAAGTATATAGCCCCCCAATATATAGAAAACAAGCTCAAGCAATCCCGCTTTATAGAACAAGCCATGGTCGTAGGCGAAGGAGAAAAGATGCCAGCTGCCTTATTACAACCCAATTTTGTTTTCGTGCGTGAGTGGCTCAAGCGACATGGAGAAAAAGGTACTCTAAGCAATGAAGCCCTTGTCAAGGACACACGTGTGCGTGAGCGTATAGGTCAAGAAATAGAACGCATCAATAAGCGATTAGGTAAGTGGGAGCAGGTGAAAGTCTTTGACCTTACCCCCGATGAGTGGAGTATAGATGCAGGACACCTCACCCCTACCCTAAAGCTCAAGCGCCGCATTATTCTTGAAAAATACAAGGATATGTACAATACTTTTTACAACAAAGAATCTTAGAAAACATTCATTATGATATATCGTTTTAGAGTAATTTTAGACGTGGATACCGATGTATTCCGCGATATAGAAGTGGAAAGTCACATTAGCTTGGAGGATTTCCACAAATGTATCTCCACTTCCTTTGGCTTCAATGGGGAAGAAATGGCCTCTTTCTATAAGAGTGATGAGGATTGGAACCAAGGAGAAGAGTTCAGCCTCTTTGACACAGAGGGAGATACCCCAGTGATGGCCGACACCATCTTGGAATCGGTCATGGATGAGGACAACCGACACTTCCTCTATGTATACGACTTCTACAATATGTGGACATTCTTCGTGGATCTGAAGGAAATAGGTCATGAGGTAGAAGGAGTTAGCTATCCCCATATTCTAACCACTCATGGGTTTGTCCCCGAAGATGCCCCAGAGAAGAACTTTGTGGCAGAGGATTTTGATGAGTTTGACTCAGAGTTCAACGATTTTGAGTTTGACCAAGATGAATTTGACGAATATCACGGCTATAGTGAGGACGAATATTATTCTTAAAAAAGCATGATTACCGATATTCTCTTCTATAGTATTCTTATAGTTACTATAGGTATGAGCTACTATGGCTTCACCCACGAGGCTTTCTTTCGTCGCTATATGTTCAATGTCAAGGCTGTACAAGGGGGAGACTACTTGCGACTGATCTCCTCAGGCTTTTTGCATGCTGGGTGGGAACACCTGATATTCAACATGATCTCTCTGTTCTTCTTCCACAAGATTATCATCGAAGAAATGGGAGCAGGGGTCTTTATGCTCATCTATTTGGGAGCCATCGTCTTGGGTAATCTTTTCTGCCTATACATCTATAGGCATCAGCCCTATTACTCTGCCATTGGTGCCTCAGGAGGCGTCTCTGGTATTATCTTTGCGGCCATAGCTCTCGTGCCACAGCTAAGGGTGAATTTCATCCCTGGTTGGCTCTTTGGGACCATTTATTTTGGTTATTCGGTATACCAAATGCTCAACCCTCGTGAGGGGGACAATGTAGGGCATGCGGCTCACTTAGGAGGGGCTATCTTTGGGATCATTGTTATTGCCCTTTTGCAGCCCCTACTTGTAGCAGAGAATGCGCTTTACTTAGGCATCATGGCGCTACCGCTAGGGTATATGGGGTACCGATTGCTACAAAAATAATTTTTCCTATCTTTGCGCCCACTTTAATCCTTAAAAAAAATGTTAGACCTCTTCAATACCCAGATTGAGTCCCTTTCTATACATCAGGTAGGGAATATGCAGAAGGGAGAAAACCTCTTTCTCTCTCAGCAGCCCTATGCCCTAAATGACCAAATCACCAGCGTGCTCAAAGAATATTTCCTAAAACCCTTTAGGGAAAAGGAAGAAAACTATATGCGTTTTGTCAATGAAACTTCCTTGGAATTCAACGAGATGTTTGGCATCGCCTATGAGGTTTTCACCAATCCCTCTACCATACATACCCATTCGCTACGAATCGCTCAGCTGTTATATGAGCAGTCCAACCATCCACACATAAAGTCAGGCGAACTCTATGTAGCCTATCTCACTCATATCACCCTAGACAATACCAAGGTGGAGGCTATTGGGATTTTTAAATCCGAGATGAAACAGAATTTTCTCCAATTCGAGCAAGGGCAAAGCCAATTGGAGATCCTCTTGGAAGAAGGAGTGAATGTCAATCGCTTGGACAAGGGTTGCCTTATCTTCAATGTCAATGAAGAAGGTGGATACAAAATACTTTCTGTGGATAGCAATCGCTATGATACCAAGTACTGGACAGAACAGTTCTTAGGAATTGATGTGCTTGCCGATGATGCTTTTTTTACCAAAAAGTACCTCAAGATGTGTCAGGATTTTGCCAAAGAAGTAGTTCTCCCTACTGAGGGGAAGCAGGAAGAAATCCTATTTATGAATCGTGCAGTGAATCACTTTGCCAAAAATGATGAGTTTGAAGAAACCCACTTCCTCAATGAGGTCTTGGGCGATAAGGTGTTCAAGAAGGAATTTGATGCCCATGAGGACGATGAAGACCAAAGCCCTAAGGAGGGATATATGGATCTGATTCCCGAATTTCACAACTTCAAAGAGACCAAAGGAAAGAAATACTATATAGAAGACGTTTCTTCTTTCCCCATTGTCAATAAAGCGGTATCGGATATGCGTAAAAAAATCAAGAATATCATAGACCTTGATACCAATGTACAAATCCGTATGGACTTCATCAACCCTGAATCTGCTGAAAAATTTGTAGAAAAAGGTTGGGACGAAGAACGCGGTATGTTCTACTATCTTATTTACTTTAACGAAGAGAAAAAAAGCTAATGAAAATACTTCCAAAATGGGCAGAAATGCTCAATCAACTAGGAGAAAAACAGACTCCTTGCTTCTTTGTTGTCAATTATGAAGGAACCCAAGGACAGGTATTTCCCCTATCAGAATTACCACAGGACATTCATTTTTCCTTTTCTGAAGAAAAAACACCTATTTCCGATCCTATTACAATAGAAAAACACCCCATTCCTTACAAAACTTTTGAGGAATCCTTTGAAAAAGTATTTTCTCACTTAAAAAAAGGGGATACAGAGCTTATCAATCTTACTTTTGCTACCGAAATAGCACCTATTTCTTTAGAAAAAGTATATCACAATGCAAAAGCCAAATACAAAATCCTTTACAAAGACGAATGGGTATGTTTTTCTCCTGAAATTTTCATAAAAATAGAAGCTAATAAGATAAAAACCTATCCCATGAAGGGAACTATCAGTGCTACCATTCCCAATGCTGAAGAGCTGCTACTAAATAATCAGAAGGAAATAGACGAACATCATAAGGTTGTTGCTCTACTATCAAAAGATTTAGAACAAGTTGCCTCCGAGGTACAAGTAAGTAAATTTCGCTATGTGGATGTGATAGAAAAATCTACAGGAAACCTACTACAAACTAGCTCCGAAATTGTGGGAACGCTCTCTGCTAACTGGTATGACCACTTAGGTGATATTTTGGTTAAGCTCCTTCCTGCTGGCTCTATCTGTGGGGCACCAAGAGAGAAAACTATGGAAATCATTCAAGAGGCAGAAACCTATGATAGAGGTTACTATACGGGAATTGCAGGTATATTTGATGGGTATTCTCTCAATACATGTGTGCTTATCCGATTTATCGAACGTATAGGAGAAAAATTCTATTATAAAAGTGGGGCAGGAATTACTGCTTACAGCAATCCTGAGAGCGAATACAAGGAAATATTAGAAAAAATATATATTCCTAACTAAGAATATGCAAGGAAATAAGTTTATTGAGACTATAAAGCTATTGGATAGTCGTATCTTCCATATAGAATATCACCAAGAGCGTATAAAAAAAACTTTTTCACACTTTTTTCCTAGTGAAAAAGTTTTTTCTTTAGAAAATATTCTAAGCAAACAAGGCTTTCCCGAAAAAGGAAAATACAAAATCCGTTTTGTATATAGTGCCTATGATTATACATTAGAAGTTATCCCTTATCAAATAACTCCTATTAAGTCAATAAGTTGTATAGATGTAGGAGATTTGGAATATTCCTATAAATTCTCTGATAGAGAACAACTTAACCGTCTCAAGAAAGAAGCGCCTACCGATGAGGTGATCTTTATCAAAAAAGGAATGGTTACCGATAGTAGTTATGCTAATCTCGTATTCTCTGACGGGGTTAAGTGGTATACCCCTACTTCCTTTCTGCTCAATGGCACTTGTAGGCAACGGCTATTGAAAGAGGGAAAAATAGAAGAACGCCCCATATTCCAAAAAGACATACCGTCCTTTGGATATATAGGGCTTATTAATGCTATGTTAGATTTAGGAGAATTAACCTTACCACTTAATCACTACACTTCCCCAAGTGAAGCCACTACCAAAAGCAGCTAACAGAAGAATATCATTCTCTTTGACACGGCCTTGTTCCACAGCTTCAGCCAAGGCTATAGCAATAGAGGCCGCAGTGGTATTTCCATATTTCTGGATATTGTTAAACACCTGGGCGTCAGAGAGTTTAAATTTCTGTTGGATAAACTGGGAGATACGCAAGTTGGCTTGGTGAGGTATGAATAGGTCTATATCACTTTCGGTGAGTTTATTAGCCTTGAGTCCCTCTATAATCACTTCAGAGAAACGTACCACCGCATTTTTAAAAACAAACTGCCCATTCATATAAGGGAAATAAGAGGTGTCCTCTGGGTCATTTTCCTTTAAAAGATCAGTAACCCACTTCTTCCCTACCCCTGGGGTAAGAATAGCTAATTCCTCGGCATGCGCTCCTTCGCTATGTAGGTGAGAGGAGAGTATACCCTTTCCACTCTCCTGAGAGCGAGAAAGCACTGCTGCCCCTGCTCCATCTCCGAAAAGTACTGCCATATTACGCCCACGAGTGGTAAGATCCAATGCAGGTGACTGCATCTCGGAGGCTATCACCAAGATATTTTTATACATTCCTGTCTTAATAAATTGGTCGGCTACCGATAGTGCATAGATAAAGCCTGAACACTGGTTGCGAATATCCAAAGCCCCTACCGTATGAAGTCCCAATTCCTTTTGAGCTAATACAACAGCCTGGGAAATAATAATCAGGACTAAGGGTTGCAAAAATAAGAAAATCAATATCCTCCTTACTTATCTTGGCCTTTTCCATGGCCATTTGGGCGGCGCGTACTCCCATAGAGGTTGTGGTATCCTTTCCACGAGTAGCAAAACGACGCTGCTGAATCCCTGTTCGCTCTTGTATCCAAGCATCAGAAGTATCCATGAGCTTAGAAAGGTCATCATTGGTTACTATATTCTCCGGCACATAATATCCTGTACCTGTGATAATAGAATTATACATAAGCTATTATATTAAAAAGAAAGCCTTGACATGCAAGGCTTTCCAACTATAAAATGTAATTTTATTTCAATACTTCTTTCACTTTGTCCGCTGCTTCTTGGAACTGAATAGCAGAATGTACTGCAAGACCAGATTTGTCAATGATTTCTTTGGCAATCTCTGCATTGGTTCCTTGTAGGCGTACAATAATAGGCACTTTAATATCAGCTCCCATATTCTTATAAGCATCTACAATACCCTGAGCTACACGGTCACAACGTACGATACCTCCGAAGATATTTACCAAAATAGCCTTTACATTAGGGTCTTTTAGAATAATACGGAAAGCAGTTTCCACACGTGCTGCATCGGCAGTACCTCCTACATCCAAGAAGTTGGCTGGCTCTCCACCTGCTTGCTTGATAAGGTCCATGGTAGCCATGGCAAGTCCTGCACCATTGACCATACAGCCTACGTTTCCGTCCAAATCTACATAGTTAAGACCAGCAGCCTTGGCTTCTACTTCTATAGGACGCTCTTCACGAGTATCACGCAATTCGGCATAATCCTTATGACGATAGAGCGCATTGTCATCAATAGTTACTTTGGCATCTACAGCAAGTATTTTGTTATCGGAAGTCTTTAGCACAGGGTTTATTTCAAAAAGATTCGCATCGGAAGCGATATAGGCCTTGTACAAAGCTGTTACAAACTTCACCATTTCCTTAAAGGCTTCACCCTCTAATCCCAAGTTAAAAGCTACATTTCTCGCTTGGAAAGGCAACAATCCCAATTCAGGATCTATTTCTTCGGTGAAGATAAGATGGGGAGTCTTCTCAGCTACAGCTTCTATATCCATACCTCCTTCGGTAGAATACATAATCATATTCTTTCCTTTGGCACGATTGAGCAGTACGGACATATAATATTCCTTAGGCTCGCTCTCACCTGGGTAGAAAACGTCCTCAGCAATTAGCACCTGATGTACCTTTTTACCTTCCTTAGGAGTCTGAGGAGTTACAAGGTTCATGCCTATGATCTGAGAAGAGATTTCTTTGACCTGATCTAAGTTCTTAGCTAGCTTTACGCCACCGCCTTTACCACGTCCCCCAGCATGAATTTGTGCTTTCACTACATACCATTGGGTACCTGTATCTTGAGTTAGTTTTTCAGCAGCTTTCACAGCCTCATCAGCTGTGGTAGCTACTACACCACGCTGTATGCGCACTCCGAACCCTGAGAGGATTTCCTTCGCTTGATATTCGTGTAAATTCATAATATAACTTTATTTGTAGTTGCAAATTTACAAAAAAATAATGACATAACCTATGTTTTTCTCTTATTTTTTTACACGGAAAATCCCCTTGAAAAACAGCTCTTATGCAGATAAAGAGAGTTGTTTTAACAAGGTACCTACAAGAGCGTATATTTGTTCATAGGAAGCCAACTCATCACTCATGTAAATGAGTGCTAAGGAATAAGACTTATCCTGGGAAGATAGCTGATGCTTTTGCTTGCGATAACTCTCCCTTATCAAGCGCTTGATACGGTTCCTATCTACAGCCCTTTTAAGCTTCTTCTTAGGGACACTTATAAGCACTTGCGAGGGAGTAAGCGCCTTATCTAAGGGAAGATAAATGAGCTTCAAGGGGTATTTCTTGATGCTTTTGCCTTCTTTGAAAAGCGCTTGTATGCTATGATAATTACATAATCTTTCAGTCTTTGGAAAATCATTCATATCATAAAAGTGAAAAATGAATAATGAAAAGTAAAGCTAAGTGAATACCTAAATCTTAGATATGTGAGTATAAAGTAAAAGGTAAAAAGTAGCAAATACCTTTTACCTATTACCTTACTTATTTTTTACATCTATTAAGCGTTTTCCTCTTCTTCCTCTTCCTTACCTGTGAGGAGACGGAAACCTTCACCATGTATATTAACAATCTCTACATTTTCGTCTTTCTTGAGGTATTTGCGGAGTTTAGCAATATACACGTCCATACTACGAGAGGTGAAGTAGTTGTCGTCTTTCCAGATTTTGTTAAGGGCAAGTTCTCGAGGCATTAGGTCATTCTCATGCAAGGCCAACAAGCGCAAAAGCTCATTTTCTTTTGGAGAGAGTTTTAGCGGCTCTTCGTCCTTGTAACGAAGGAAACGAAGCTTAGAGTTAAGGAAGAAATCTCCTATTTGGAACTCAAACTTCTTGCTATCTATCACTGTATCGATAGATTTTCTTTGGAGCATTGCACGGATTTTCATCAGTAGCACCTCTGAGTCAAAAGGCTTATTGAGGTAGTCATCAGCTCCTGATTTATACCCCTTAATCACGTCCTCACGCATGGTTCTTGCCGTAAGGAAGATGATAGGCACTTTTTCGTTCTTTTCACGGATTTCTTTAGCAAGAGTAAAACCATCCTTATATGGCATCATTACGTCCAAAATACACATATCGTATGGGTCTTTACGAAACTTGTCAAAGCCTTCCATTCCATTCTTAGCCAAGGTAACATCAAAGCCACTCATGGACAAATAGTCTTTTAGTACAGTTCCAAAATTTGGATCATCTTCTACAAGAAGAATTTTTTTATTAACTGCTTCCATTATTTCAACATTTAAATTAATACTATTTTTTTACGTTTATATATTTTTTCTAACTTACTTAATTAAAAACCAAGCGCAACAAAGGTCTATCAGATAATTAGGGGCACCTTTATCACAAATGTACTTCCCTTTCCTTTTTCACTCTCAGCATATACCTCTCCATCGTGGTATTTTACGATGCGCTTTACATAAGCCAATCCCAATCCATGTCCCTTCACATTATGCAAGTCGCCTGTATGTTCGCGATAGAATTTTTCAAAAATCTTTTTCAGTACCGCCTTACTCATCCCTTGTCCCTTATCTTGAATACGGATAACCAATTTGTTATGAGCCACTTCAGTATATATATCTATATCAGGGGCTTCGGGTGAGTACTTAATAGCATTCTCCAATATATTGACAATCACATTGGTAAAGTGCATTTCGTTAGCCAGTATATCAGAGTTTTCCGCTTGCAAATGCTTCTTTATCTTACCCTTACGATCGTCTATCAAAAGTTGTACATGGGCTATGGCATTCTCTATCAGTTCATGTGCATCAAGTGGTTCTTTTTCTATCTCCACTTGGTTTTTGTCCAATTTTGAAATCTGCAACACATTCTCTACATGGGCATGCATACGTTTGTTTTCATCGCGGAGCATCTTAAGGTAGAAAGACATCTTCTCTGGATCGCTCATCACCTGTGGGTTCTTCATTGCATCGAGAGCTAAGTTGATGGTAGCAATAGGTGTTTTGAACTCATGGGTCATATTGTTAATGAAATCGGTTTTGATTTCATTGATTTGCTTTTGAGTACGCATCTGGATAAAGGTCTTAGCAAAAGCCCAAATAATTATCGCTGTAAATATGAACACCCATACAGCCAGCATAATTACCGAAGAGAGCAAGTAGCGCTGCCTATCAGGGAAATGTACTTGTAACTCATAATGGGAATCCCCCGCCTGATTCCTAAGCAAAGCAATAGTGTACATATTCTTTGCATTGGGGGCGAACCGTGCAGAGACAACACTGGTCATTTGTTTGTCCTTAGGGAGTGACTTATCATAGATAGCAAACTCAAAATCCAAGTTTAAGCCTCTGTTTCTGAGTTCTCTTTCCAAAAGAACATCCAACTGAGGCGCTGTAATCCTATTCTCTATAGAGAGTTTGGCCGATACCTCTCTAAATAGCTCCTCGAACATAGCCTTGTCAAAGGAGGTTATACGGCCTGTTTTTTCTTTAATGGTAGTACTATTAAAGCGTTGCCCGTCCAATCCCTGACTGGGGCCAAAGGTTCGTGAAGTCTGTTTGCTTACATAATTACGTATCTGGGTAGTATCTCCTTTGGGTAGGTTGAACAGTTCCGAGGGCACTGTATACCCCTCCTCCAATACTTGATGTTTGTAAGTGAATGTCTCCTTGGTATTCTTATTCTCTTGTACAAAAACCAAATCACGAATCTGTGAAGATTTCAAAGAACCTAAACTATCTTTTCCTTTTAACTCTATAAATCGGGTAATATACTTGTTAATTTCTTTCAGTTCTACCGATTCTGCCACCGAATTCAGCGCCTGTTGTACCGAATGTGTAAAGGCTTCTTCTTTATTATCAATAGAACTCTTTACCCAATAAAACTGAATAGATATCAGACCTATAAGCGCTATAGGCATCAATATTAGAGCAATAATATAACTTCTCTTATTCATCAGGCAAAATTATAATTATTTTTTTGATATATTTAGTTTTTAACAATGTTTAACTTTTTGGTTAATTTTCTGCATTTTCATCTATCATTTCCATTATTTTACAATGGATTGTTTGGATTTTATCTAAATTTCTACCGAAATCTCTATTATCCACAACAAATGTTGATAATTTTATTCTATTTTCATCATTCCATTGATTTTTTATTCTTTTTTCAATAGTTTTTCTATCAATCTTATCACGGAGCATAACCCTGCGAATGCGCTCTTCTAAGGGAGCCGTTACAGTGATGATATAATCGCAATCCTTATAGGAACCACTCTCAAAGAGTATGGCTGACTCTTTGATGACATAGGGGCTATGCTGCTCTTCTCTCCATCTTTCAAAGTCCTGCTGTACATAAGGGTGTATCAGTTGATTCAGGGCTTGGAGCTTTTCGGGAGTGGAAAAGACAATACTTGCCACAAAAGCCGTGTTGTACTTTCCCTCCACAAAGGCTTCTTCTCCCAAAAGGGCTTTTATCTCCTGCTGCAAGTGGGTGTCCTGAGCGATAAGTTCTTTGGCCTTGGTATCGGCTATATAGATAGGTATGGCAAACTCTGTGGCAAAGAGATTTGCTATGGTAGTCTTGCCGCTACCTATGCCGCCTGTAAGTCCTACGGTTGTCATCATGGGTGTATTATAAGATATTCTACCTGTGTCTCCTGCTTGAGGGTAACCGACACAGAAAGGGGTTTCTTGTATACCTCAAGAGGAATAGTCTGTTCCTTGCGCTTGTTATAGTCCGCCACCACTACAATATCGGAAGGCTTGAGGTTTCGTATGGTTTCCATATTTCCAGATAAGAGCACTGTGGTTTTCTCCGGAAGTAACTCCACCTGAGCGGTCAGTGGCTGGTGAAGTAGCTGTATAGGTACTTCCATGGATTGCTCTGTTACACGAATAATCTGTAAGGAATAGCTCACCTTATCGGTATCATAGTGTATCTTTGAGGTACTTTTCAGAGGAATTTCCCCTGAGAAAGAATTGGTTACATTCTTTTTTCGTCTTAGCTTTAGGTAAAGTCCCGTAAGAGTATCTAAGTCCTGTTCCAAACCGCTCACCTGCACCGAATCAGGGAAGACTTGATAGGTATCTATGCGATGATCCTCCTGCAAGGGAAACAAGAACTGTAACTTCACAGGTACTTTCTTTCGTTTCATTTTCTGATAATGAATACTCAAGGTGTCGGGCTGGATACTCAGTAGCTTTACCTCAGGGAAATACTTTTTGTTGATTTGACTGAGCATGCTTGGAGTAAATACATACTTATCCTTCCTTGCCTTTCTAAGTTCGCTAATATTGACCGAAAGAGTAGGCATGGAAAAAGCATACTTAAGTAGGGCGAACCCCTCTCCCTCCAACTCCACTTTTACAGAAAAAGGTGTCTGAGGGTCTATGAACTCTCGAGAGGGTATTTCCTTATAACTCAGCTTCACTGTATAGAGCTGAGTAGCTTGCTTAGATAGGTTTCCTACCAGCCATGTAAGGGCTGCCAAGCCTATACAAAAGAGCATTCCTATAGTGTGCTTTGAGAAAAAATGTCCATTCGCTTTCATTGTCGCAAAATTAAGGTTTTATTTTCAAAAAAACAAAGAAAATTAAAGTTTTTTTTCATCTTTTTGTTTACAAAAAATGCACCTTGTAAAAGCGTTTTTTTCGCTCTTACAAAGTGCCCCCTTTTTTAGAGACTAACGACTAGTGACTAGTGACTAATCTTAATAGTTGTTAGTTATTAGTAGTTAGTCGTTAGTAACTCTTCATTAGTCACTTGTCACTCGTCGTTTGTCACTAGTCATTCGTCATTATCTAAGAATCCTTTATCTATCAGTAGGTTATACCACTGGATAATTTTTTTTATATCGCTTGGGTACACTCTATCTTCGTCATAGTTAGGTACCACTGAAAAGAAATAAGCCTCCAATTCAGCATCGGGTGCCTTGTGAGAAATCTTGGTTTTGTTATTTTCTTCCTTTTCTTTAATGGTTGTAAATATCTCCTCTAGGGGTTTTTCTCCCTCCAAAGTATAAATCGCAATTTCTGAAAGTAAGCTTACATTGCTTCTCAGACCAATACTGATACGTTTGTCATCAAGGAGTGAAAGTGCTAAGAATCCTGTACGTGTGCGGGATTGTAGCTGGTAGAGACCTGGCTTCCCTGAAATAGTCAATATTTGATTTAATTTCATTTATAGTATATTTTTAACGGGTTCTTTTCTTATTGGTTTCAAAAAATCTCATTTTATAACCTACCTTTATCTTGCCATTACTTATATTATTGAGCTTGTTTTTAAGTAGTTGCTTTTTGAAGGAGGAAAGGTGATCGGTAAATAGGATTCCCTCTATATGGTCATACTCGTGTTGTATAACACGTGCTACAAGGCCTGAGAAGGTTTCAGTATGTTTTACAAAGTGCTCATCTTGGTATTCTATCACAAGGGTAGGTTTGCGGCGAACGTCTTCTGTTATCCCAGGAATACTTAGGCAACCTTCGTTAAAAGCCCAAGGTTCGCCTTCCTCTTGGAGGATTTTAGCGTTGATAAAAGCTTTCTTAAAGGTCTTGAGATAGGCTTGTTCCTCTGGGGTAAGATCTTCATTTTCAGAGAAGCCTACCGTATCTACTACAAAGAGACGGATAGCCTGTCCTACTTGAGGTGCAGCCAACCCTACGCCATTGCTATGATACATGGTTTGGAACATATCCTCTATGAGCTTGTCAAGCGCAGGATAATCTTCTGGTATTGTATCACATACTTTTCTAAGGACGGGGTCTCCATAGGCTACAATAGGTAATATCATAAGCTTATTTTTAAGGGTGCAAAGGTAACTATTTTCTTTGAAATAATTCTATTTTTTAGCAAATCATTGCCAAAAAGCATCTGGGTATTCTTCTACCTCAGTATGATGTTCAGCGCTGAGGTTCCGCCCTATTTCGGCCAAGGTCTCATCGGAGAGATTTTGCTCCATATAGGGAAAGAGTACGCGCTCTTCATAGCGAATATGTGCGGTGAGTAGCTCCATATATTGGGTCAGCAGTGCCTCTGTAGGGGCAATTGCACACTGGGCTATGAGCTGTCGGATTTGCTCATGCTCCTTTAGGGCTTGGTCTATCAGTTCGTTCTTGATATAGGGAAAGAGGAATTGCTCTTCTTCTAAGAAATGTGCCTGCTGGTTATGTTGCCAATGAAAGGCTATATAGGCAGCAATACGCTCTGGGGCGATTCCTCTGCTGAGACCTTGCTTGATCTTCCACACATGCAGTAGGCCGAAATGGTGATCGCGAGAGAGCAATACGATATTTTCATTTCGCTTCATATCTTCTCTTTTTGTAAGAAAAGCTGTCTCTTCACAGAAGAGACAGCTTTTAGAACATTATTAACTAATTAAAAATCTAATCCTTAGTTATTAGCCTCTACTTTACCTTTGATTCTAAGGGCAATGTTAGGGGTATCTGTAGCATTAGAAGTAACCATGATTGTTTTGGCGATAGCACCTACACGTTGTGTATCATATTTTACTTCTATTTTTCCTGTTGCACCTGGTGCAATAGGATCTTTAGGATAAGAAGGTACTGTACATCCGCAGCTTGAGCTTGCACCTGAGATTACCAGTGGAGCTTTACCTGTATTCTTGAACTCAAATACACGAACTCCGTCAGCTCCTTGTTTGATTGTTCCGTAGTCAATTTCTTCGGTAACAAACTTGATTTCTGCTTTGTTTTGTGCTTGTGCAACAAATCCGAATGTTACAGCAAGTAGAAAAAATAAGATTTTTTTCATTGTTTTAAAAATTTAATTTATAATTACTATTTAGTTTCTTCGCTTTAACTGGGTGCAAAATTACAATACTTTTTTCAAAAACAAATATATAATGTAATTTTTTTTTTTTAATTTTGTCCCCTCATTAAATCATAAGACATTTATACACTAACAAATATCATGCCAAAAATGGAAATTACGACAAAATATTCACCTGAGAACTTCGAAACTAAGTGGTATGCTTACTGGATGGAGCACGGATTTTTTAGCTCAACTCCCGACAAACGAGTACCTTACACCATTGTTATCCCTCCTCCCAATGTGACAGGAGTGTTACACATGGGGCATATGCTGAACAATACCATACAGGATGTACTCATTCGTCGTGCACGCCTCAAGGGGTTCAATGCTTGTTGGGTACCTGGTACCGACCATGCCTCTATCGCTACCGAAGCCAAAGTTGTAGCCAAGCTCAAGGAACAGGGAATCCAAAAGAGTGATCTTACGCGTGAGGAGTTCCTTAAGCACGCTTGGGAATGGACGCACCAGTATGGGGGTGTCATCCTCGAACAACTCAAGAAATTGGGCTGCTCTTGTGACTGGAATCGCACCAAATTTACTATGGACGATGAGCTATATCGCTCTGTAATTAAGGTATTTGTGAAGTTGTATAATAAGGGGTATATATACCGTGGCTATCGTATGGTCAATTGGGATCCAGAGGCCAAGACAACCCTTTCCGATGAGGAGGTAATCTACAAGGAACAAAACGGAAAGCTTTATTATCTTATATATAAGGTAGAGGATTCTGAAGAATTTCTTACAGTGGCTACCACTCGTCCTGAAACGATTTTTGGGGATGTGGCCGTATGTGTCAATCCTAATGATGAGCGCTACAAGCATCTACAAGGCAAGAGAGTAATTATCCCTGTGGTAGGACGTGCCGTGCCTATTATCCAAGATGACTACGTGGATATGGAGTTTGGTACAGGAGCATTGAAAATTACCCCTGCCCATGATATCAATGACTATGAAATAGGCCTAAGACACCAGTTGCCTATCTTAGATACTTTCACCGATGAAGGTAAGCTTAACGAACACGGTAAGCACTATAAGGGCAAAGACCGCTTTGTGGTACGCAAGGAAATTGTTAAAGAATTGGAAGCCAACGCCCTCCTTTCCAAAACAGAAGACTATACCAATAATATAGGCACCTCCGAACGTACAGGTGCCGTAGTGGAACAGCGCCCCTTAGACCAGTGGTTCCTCAAGATGGAAGAGCTAGTAAAGCCTGCGCTTAAGGCAGTGGTGGAAACCGAGGAAATCAAGCTCTATCCTAAGCGTTTTGACAATACTTACCGCCACTGGTTGGAGAATGTTCGCGACTGGAATATCTCTCGCCAACTCTGGTGGGGACAACAGATTCCTGCTTACTACTATGGCACTGGCAAAGAAGACTTTGTCGTGGCTGAAACCAAAGAAGAGGCTTTGGCTTTAGCTAAAGAAAAAAGCCATAATCCTGCCCTTACCTTGGACGACCTACGCCAAGACGAAGATGCCTTGGATACTTGGTTCTCCTCATGGCTTTGGCCTATGAGTGTATTCAATGGTATTTTAGAGCCTGATAACGAGGATTTCAAGTACTACTACCCTACTCAGGATTTAGTTACAGGACCTGATATTCTCTTCTTCTGGGTAGCTAGAATGATCATCGCAGGCTATGAGTTTGCTGGTGACAAACCTTTTACCAATGTATATCTCACAGGACTGGTAAGGGATAAGCTCCGCCGCAAGATGTCCAAGTCCTTGGGCAACTCCCCCGACGCCTTACAACTGATCAAGGACTTTGGTGCCGATGGGGTACGTGTGGGCTTGCTCCTGTCTTCTTCGGCGGGGAATGACTTGCTTTTTGACGAAGCCTTATGCCAACAAGGCAGTGGCTTTGCCAATAAGATATGGAATGCTTTCCGCCTAGTCAAAGGTTGGCAAACAGCCGATATTCCTCAGCCTGACCATTCCAAAAGGGCTATTGCGTGGTTCAATGCCCGATTCCAAAAGGTACTGAGTGAAACCGAAGATGACTTTAGCAAATACCGTATCTCCGATGCGCTGATGAAGATATACAAACTTGTATGGGACGATTTCTGCT
>ERZ772766.827-NODE-827-length-17689-cov-9.504593_pt1 | contig 17689 bp, 16 predicted proteins | sample MGYA00511379_ERZ772766 | MGnify/ENA primary metagenome ERZ772766 (study PRJEB29015, sample SAMEA2737895) | human oral metagenome | biome: human oral; feature: human-associated habitat; material: dental | place: China | collected 2116 ...
AATATATATCATAAAGATTATCCCACATTGAGCCTGTTGTACCAATTATAATAGTTTTATCTATATTATAAGTATTTTCTATTATCAAAGGCATATATGATGTTTTCTCCATATGAAATTCACCATTTTCTTTTTTTATACCATAAATAGTATCTTCATATTTTTTTAAAATCTTAACTCCATCTTTATCTTCTGTTTTTCCTCCACCTATTGAAGTAATTAGTACTCTTTTTAATGTCTTTTTCTTCTCCATAGATTTTAGCCCCCTATTTATATATATAAAACTTCATCTTTATACAAGTTATAGTCTTCATTTTTTCCAAAATTAAAGATATTTTTATAATCTTCTTTGTTAATTGGGATACAAAATATTGAATCCTCTTTTTTATCTACAAGTAAACATATATTTTCTAATATATCATCTATTTTAGTTATATGAATCTCACCTAGAAAAACAGAATTTTGTATTCTGAGAAAGCCTTTTTCTAGCAAATAATCAGACACTCTTTTTCTACTTTTATCATTAGAAATGTCATATGAAAGTAAATAATTCATCTTCTGCCACTTCCTTTATTTCTTCCTCTTTCACTTCAATATATTGATTTTTTATTTTATTTATATTAGTATCTTCTAATATTTCTTCTACATCTTCATTAATATTTTCAAATTCATCATCATCTGAACCAATAAGTTCTTTTTTTATTTTTTTTAATTCATTTTTTATTATAGTTTCAATTGAGTAAACTTTTCCATCAACCTTTTCTCCTCTTTTTAAAATTTCTTTAAAGTAAGAGCTTATTATTCTTCTAGCAGATATAGTTAATATCGGAATTTTATTTTCTTGATATTCAAAAAAATCTTTGTTTACTAAATTTTCATTAAATAATTCAAATGTAGTTTCCAAAGCTAGATATCTATATTTTTCAATAAAATCATAGACAAATGAATTCTTATTTTCTCCTTCTACATGAATAATTCCTAAAGCTGGGTCAAAACCCTCTTTTAAAATTGCATTTTCAATTAGTCTATATAATATTCCTAAAGTATAGTTTAATATAATATTATAAGGCATTTTAGCATTTCTATGTTCTCTGATATTAAATTTCCATTTTTTATCAATAAGTTCTGAAATTACTTTATAATATACTTTACTAATACTCCCCTCAATTCCCATTATTTTTTCACGATAATTTTCTAAATCTAAATTTAAAGATTTTAATTTAGAAATGGCTTCATTAAATAAATTTAAGTCTTTAAAATCTTTCTTTCGTCTTTTGACTAAATTTTCTATGTGTTTTTTTTGATTTTCAATTTTATCTAATAACCATCTTCTTGCCATTTCTATTCCTTTAATTGAAGCAAAAAGTTCATACTGTTTTCTTCTTAATTTTGCACCTTTTGAGTAATTTAATTTAGAAAAATGTCCAATTAAATTCCCAAAACTATCACTTATCATAATTGTGATGTTATAGTCCATTGCTAACCTTATAGCACCAGTAGAAATACTAGAGTTAGATTCTAAAATAATTGAATCTAATTTTTCAGGGGAGAGAGCAATATTTTTTTCTAATGTACTAATAAAAAAAGTATTCTTTTTTCTCCCAATAGCTGTCCCTTGAGTTGAAATGTATAGATCCATAGATATTTCCCCCTATATTAAAAAATTTTTTAAATGAAAAATGTAATAAATATGGTTAAAATAGTTTAAAATAATAAAAAAATAATTATATATTATATATTAACATATATATTAAAAATAAAATAGAAAAACTTTAATAAAATAAATATTCTTTTAGAAAAAAATGTTTACAAATTTATAAATATGTAGTATAATGTAATAAATATAAAAACATTAGTGTAGAAAAAAGAGTATAAGGTCAATTTTTTAACATTTTATTTTTTTGTTTGTATTAAAAATTAAAATGCTCACTATTTTAAAAAGTTAAGAAAAAACAATAATAAATTTTTAGTACAAAACAGTTAAAATCCTCAAAATACGGAAAAATGTTCAATTTTTGCTACCATATAAAAAAGACTTCTTTCTACCATAAATACACCATCTATCCCTTTGGTAAGGGTATTGAAGGTAATCCATTTATAATAAGGTTTAAAACCTAATCACTCGTAATTCTTTTCAAAAAAATGAATAGCTGAAGGTATTGAAGGTAATCCATTTATAATAAGGTTTAAAACTTTATTTGTAAAAATTGGAGGTAGATAGATGGAAGAGTATTGAAGGTAATCCATTTATAATAAGGTTTAAAACTAAAGATGGTGATTTTTATAATGTTAGTTTTATGTATTGAAGGTAATCCATTTATAATAAGGTTTAAAACTAATTGCTCAATAAAATCTAAGAATATTTTCATTGGGCAGTATTGAAGGTAATCCATTTATAATAAGGTTTAAAACTTTTTCTATAAAATCTACTAATATTCTTAATTATTCTTTTGTATTGAAGGTAATCCATTTATAATAAGGTTTAAAACTTAATTGTGCTACCTAATTGCATAGCACTTCTAAAGTATTGAAGGTAATCCATTTATAATAAGGTTTAAAACTATCGGAGTAGATACATTTAATCCGGGAGCATTTGCTGTATTGAAGGTAATCCATTTATAATAAGGTTTAAAACAATGTAGAAATACCTGTAAGTGAAGATACTGGAGGTATTGAAGGTAATCCATTTATAATAAGGTTTAAAACTATCAAAAGTAACTGTAATCATCTTATCAGTTTCTTGAGTATTGAAGGTAATCCATTTATAATAAGGTTTAAAACAATGTAGAAATACCTGTAAGTGAAGATACTGGAGGTATTGAAGGTAATCCATTTATAATAAGGTTTAAAACCATAACTACAGTATTAATTTTTTCCAACTTTCCAAAATTTGAGTATTGAAGGTAATCCATTTATAATAAGGTTTAAAACTCAGAGAAGAAAAGTTCATCTTCTCTTTTTCCAACTCTAGTATTGAAGGTAATCCATTTATAATAAGGTTTAAAACAAAAATCAAGAAAGGCTTTTAGTTCACTATTAAGTAATGAGGTATTGAAGGTAATCCATTTATAATAAGGTTTAAAACTCTAAACTCATCAAGAGATTCAAACATAGCAATTTCATATGGTATTGAAGGTAATCCATTTATAATAAGGTTTAAAACTTCTTGGAGTATTAGTTGTAGAAAATGATTATTTATTGTATTGAAGGTAATCCATTTATAATAAGGTTTAAAACAAAAATAGAAAATGAGATAAAAAATAAAGTTAATCAAGAGGATGTATTGAAGGTAATCCATTTATAATAAGGTTTAAAACTTTAAATGAAATCCTCTATGTTCTTTTTCAACTGGAAGTATTGAAGGTAATCCATTTATAATAAGGTTTAAAACCCTCATAATCCATTGCAGCTTCCAAATTAACTGAGTATTGAAGGTAATCCATTTATAATAAGGTTTAAAACTTCAGCTGGTTGAACCTTATCAATATTTTCAATTAGCGTATTGAAGGTAATCCATTTATAATAAGGTTTAAAACCTTAGTAAAGTTAATGCATTTGCACAAACAGGTCTTGGAGGTATTGAAGGTAATCCATTTATAATAAGGTTTAAAACAAGATGTATAAACACTGCTTTTGTGTCATTACATCTGTAAGTATTGAAGGTAATCCATTTATAATAAGGTTTAAAACACCTGCTGCTACTGCAACTGCTGCAAGTGCATACTTAGCGGTATTGAAGGTAATCCATTTATAATAAGGTTTAAAACTAAGAATAGTTTCTTTCTTATCTATCATATCATCCATCAGTATTGAAGGTAATCCATTTATAATAAGGTTTAAAACTATATTCAACACTTTATCTTGATATTTTTTAGCTTCTTCTTGTATTGAAGGTAATCCATTTATAATAAGGTTTAAAACCATTAAGTTCATCTTCATTAGGAACTATTCTTTTAGGAATGTATTGAAGGTAATCCATTTATAATAAGGTTTAAAACGATTTGAATTCTTGGGTGCGTCTGATACTATAAATAATTAGTATTGAAGGTAATCCATTTATAATAAGGTTTAAAACTTTAAATGCTATTATAGACATTCAAGTTTATAAATTTAAGTATTGAAGGTAATCCATTTATAATAAGGTTTAAAACTTTTGAACTCCTATTATTGTATTAAAATTAATACAAATAAGAGTTTTTTTATGGTTGTTTTATTGCAAAAAATATATAAATTGTTATATAATGAGATATATAATTATTGGAGGTGGAGAGAAATGATTTCATTTGGTAAAAATATTCAAAATAGAAGAGTTGCACTAGGTTTAGATGTAAGTGAATTAGCACAACTTGCAAACTATGCTAATAAAAGTTATATAGAAAGAATAGAAGATGAGAAAATGTACCCATCTGCTAAAAAACTTCCAGATTTAGCAAAAGCTTTGTCTTGGAAAGTTGATGATTTATTTAAAAATGTTGAGCTTGAAGAAATTGAAACAGAGTATAGTTTAATACAAAATGCAATAAGATTTATTAAATCAATGGATAAAAAAGAAGTATCTTTAAAAACAGTTACTCTTTCAATAGATACATATAAAAAATATTATGCTTGTTTATTTGATAAATATATTAGAGAAAATTTTTTAAATAAGGTTAAAGAGATGATATTGAAGACATATTATAACAATAATCCTAATTTAGAAAAGCTTACAGAACTTTTTGAGGAAAAAGAATATGAAATATGTTTAGTAGGAGTAATAAAGATTTTAGAAGATATAGTTGAGAATAGAAGTGATAAAAGAGAAGAACAATCATTAGAAACTAATGGTTCTTTAAAAGAGAAAGAAATAGAAATAGAAGAGAGAAATATAGAAATAGATGAAGAAGATTTTTTAAGAATATAAGTAATAATGGAGGAAAATATGGCTAATCTATATGTCTATGAACAAGGAACAACTTTAGATTATAAAAATGAAAATTTTGTAGTTAAAACTCTCAGTGAAAAAATAATTCCTGCTGAAAAATTAGAAAAATTAGAAAGAGTTGTTGTATTTGGTGATATACATATTACAATTCAGTGCATACAAGAATTTTTAAAAAGAGGAATACCTGTAACTTTTTTATCAAAAAAAGGAGAATATTTTGGGAGTTTAGAAGCAACAAATCATGTGGATATAAAAATACAAAGATTACAATTTCAAAAAAGTGCAGATAAAGATTTTTGTTTAGCTATGTCAAAGATTTTTATTAAAGGAAAAATTGATAATCAAAGAGCCTTTCTTTTTAAAGAAAATAAAATAGCAAAAGAGCCTCTTGCAGCAATTTCAGCTCTTAGAATTAAAGGATTTGTGGAAAAAGTTAATAATGCTGAAAATATAGAAGAATTAAATGAAATAATAAAAGAGATGGATAAACTATACTTTACAGGCTTATCTTCATTTTTAGGTAAAGAATATAATTTTACTGAACGTGTAAAAATGCCTCCTACAGATCCATTTAATTCTATTTTAAGTTTTGGTTATACTTTACTTTTATATGAAATAAAAAATATGCTTAATTCAAAGGGACTTAATGCCTATGTAGGTTTCTTTACTTCTGATAAAGTTAATATGTTAGCACTTTGTGCTGATTTAATGGAAGAATGGAGATCTATTCTAGTTGATTCATTAGCTTTTAAATTGTTGTATACTAAAAAATTGACACTTAATAACTTTGAAACTAATGAAGAAACTGGAGCTGTACTGTTGAAAAAAGAGGCTTCATTTGCATTTATTGAAGAATTTGAAAAGTTATTAAGGGAAAAAGTAGGAAAAATTATAGCAGGTTCAAGTAAATTAAATTATAGACAAGCTATCGAATATCAGATTACACTACTGGTAAAAGCTTTAGAAAATAACTCTCCTAAAGATTATGTTCCTTTTGAAATAGACAAGTAGAAAGTTCTACCATACAAAAAAGCTTCATATTTCTAATTAAAAATAGAAAATTATGGAGCTTTTTTTGTATGGTTAAAATTTAATCATTTTATTTAAGAATATATGATAAAACTGCTTCTTCTAATACACTAAGTTCCAGTTTTTGAATGATTTTTTCATCTTCAAATTTTTGATTACTCATAAAAATAATTTTTTCTTTATTATTTAATTTTGATTTTACAAAACCTAAACTTATAGAATGAGAGCCCTTTTTATATAGAGTTGTATCCCATTCAAGTTCTAAAAACACTTCTAAATTAAAATCTTTTAAATAATCAAGATAGTCCTGTATTTTTTCTTTTGGAATTTTTTTATTCTCATAACCAATTTTTTTATTTAAAAACTTAATCAGGAATTTTTTATTATCTTTAATGTATTCAATTTCTTGTAAACTTTCAATAAATCCTTTTTCCTCACTATTTTCAAAAAACTTATATATTTTACCTTTTTTCAAGTAATCTTCATTATTTATAGAACTAGGTTTTATATATTTTTCTTCAAAATTTCTTTTATTTACTATTTCATAAGAAAAATCTTTTAAAATTTTCTCAATTTCAGATTTTTTAAATATTTTTTTAGGAATATAGTAATATTCTTCTTTTTCTTCAATCTGTTCTTTATTTCTTACAAGAATTGGAGAGCCATTTCCATATTCTTTTCCTAATTCCTTTACATACTCTGTTCCTTCTTCTATTTTAGAAATTAATTCAGCTGAATTTACTTCTAAAACTTTTTCAGGTTTTAGGAAACAAGGAAAGTATTTTGATTCAGAAGTCAAAAATACACTGGTATTAATTAAACACTTAGCACAACCTTCCATACAGATACATTGTTGTAGTTCAACTTTTGTTTTATCTTTATACAAATATTCATCTCTTCTAGTAGTTCTCTTATAGAAAACTAGCTCATCTTTCCACTCATCAAGAAGACTACCCAATGTTATATAAAATTTGTATATACCTTGTTTTATTAAATCTTCTGTAACTAAAAGTTCCAAAAATTTAATATAGTTTACCTTATTTTCATAAGCAAAGTCTAAAATTTCTTTAATATCTTTTTTAGATGTATTAACATCTTTTAATAGAACAAAATTTAACTTTACTATTAAATTTCTTGCTTTAATTTTTTTAATATTCTTTTTTACTAGCTCCAATAGAGACTCTTTATCTGTAGGAATTGCTTTAATAACAGGTCTAACTATTCCTAAATAAATATCACTTTTTAAAGAGTGCATAGAGAAGTTGAATTTAAAAAGTTCTTTGTTATCTCCAACATAGTTTTCTATGGTATCTAATAATTTATCTTCAATTAAAGAACCATTTGTTACTATAGTTATATATGGTTTTAACTTATCTGTACTAAGTTTATTTAGATACCAGATAATATCATTTGATCTTAAAAGAGGTTCTCCTCCAGTAAAAGTTATATCAGTGTAATTATTTTTTATGGCTTCTTTTATAAGAGAATACATTTCTTCCTTTGAATTTTCTTCTCTTTTACCACTCATTTTTGAACCTTCTCCATGACAAAAGAAACATTTATAGTTACATTCACCAGTTAGAGATACTCTTAAACTTTTGATATTCTGACATTTTTTTTCAAATATATAGAAATTCTCTTCCCTACTTTTAAAGGTAAAAGCATTCTCCATCAAGAAGAATATAGTTTTTTTATCACCAATTGAAACTTTTATATTGATAAATTCTATATTCTTCTCAACAGATTCTCTTTCAATTCTAGTAATTTCCCAATAGTTTGTATCGTTTATTTGTGTTATATCAGACAATATAACTATATTATTCTTGTAGTCTATTTTCATATTTTCCATTAATAAGTATTTCCTTTATTTTATTTCTTTTTTAGATAGTCTAATATAGTAGGAAGAACACAACCTTTATGATTCATAAACCAATTTACAGTATTAACTCCAGGTAATTTTCCTTCTTCTTCAGGATAAGAACTTTTTTTGAAATCTAAATTATTAGTTGATTTTAAAATAGCCTTTAATTCTTTTATTTCTTTTCTTTCAGTAGTATCTAATTTATATTTTTCTTTAGCTATTTTTAAATATTTTTCCTTATCTAATTTTTCATATACCTTAAGAAAAGAACTATATCTTTCAGGACTTTCTAATAAGCAATCAGTTATTTTTATTTCACAACTTCCTAAACCAAAAGCCTTAGCCTTACCAAACTTATGAAGTAAATCTTGTTCAAGTTCTAAAGAATAAATTAAAATTCCTAATTCATCATCTGTTAAATTTTTAAAAGCAACTTCAAATTCAAAATTTTGTTCAGGTTCTAAAAACCAAATAGTTGAATTTGTAGTTGAAGGAGTAGGATCTGAAATAGTTTTTAAATAATTTGTATAGTTTTTTCCAGCCCCAATTTTATCTTGATGATGCCAATAAAATTTTCTTCCTCTTATTTTAAAATTTTTGTCATATGTTCCATTATTATCTAAATAAAATCTAGTTAAAGAAGGATGAGGTTCACCTAAAGATTTTAGTATTAATTTTTTTTCTAATTCTTTACTTTTATTGTTGATTGATAAAGCATCAGAAATGAATATTTTACTACTCATTGAAGTAATTTTTTCTTGTTTTTTCTCTCCATTTTTATTTTCAGTATGGTCTCCAATAGTTCCAAATATTCTACAAGCAAAACATAGTTCTTCACTAGTACAAGGATGAAAATCTTCTGGTATTAAATCTAGTGGACTCATTTTATATCTCAATCTTGGAATTTCAGAAAAAGAAAAATTTTCAATTCTACCTTTTTCATTTACTTCAAAAATAATAGTATCTCCTTCTTTTAATTCATCTATATAAAAATCTTCTCTATCTTTTGGAGGTTTCTTTTCTTCAGCTTCTTTTCTTTGCTTAATTAAATACAACAAATCTTCATAATCAGATTTAGTAAAAGAATAATGTTTTTCATTAGGTATTAAAAGTTTTTCATATTTTTTATTTGGTATAAAAGAAGATACCCACAAAACAGCATTTATTGTTCCACCTTGCTGAACTTTACTAAATTCATTAGTAGAATTAATTGCATTAGGATCATCTTCACCTTTTTTATAGTTAGGTTTTAATTTTGCTCTTTTTATATAGTCTTTAACTAATAAATTATTTGCTACCTTTACTGGATAAAAACCAGGTTTGTAGTTAGATAAAACTTTTTTTCTATTAACTTTAACTTTATCAGCTTCAATGATTATACCATCATCATTAGCAGTAGGAAATTTCTTTATAATTCCAAAAACATTAGTTTTTCCACCAGCTTTCCCTCTATAATCAAGTCTTTCTTCTTCAACATTTTTTATACAACTTGTTGTCAAAACTTCAATTATGTTTCTAAGTTCTCCTTTTAAAGTACTTGCTGGAATAACATATTTTTCATTGTCTTCAACTTTTAAAGTCAATGTTCTTTCTTCTTTTTCATCAGTTTTATTTCCTATAAATATAGGAGTTAAATTTTTTAAACTACATTTTATTTTTCCACTATGATTACCTTTAACTCTTTTTTCTCTTTTAATTTCTTTTACTTCTCCCAAAGAAACAAAGTTATATGGGTAATCAAAGATAGAAAGTTTTTCTTCTTTTTTAGGACTATTAAAACCTTTTTTTACTCCTTTATCTTGACTTTTTTCAAAATCTACATCAACTTTTCTTAAAATTTCTAAGTTTGGACCTTTTATATCATATTCTATACTATCTCCAACTTTTAAGTTAAAGCTTTTAAACTTTTTTGTAATTGGAAAATTTTTATCAACTTTTTCTAACTTAAAATATTTCTCTGTTTCATTTACTTCTATAATTTTAGCAGTTTTTCCAGCCATTAGTCTTCACCCCCAAATTTTATATACTGAATGACTTCTCTTTCTCCAATTTTTCCTATTCTTACTTTTAATCTTCCATATTCTCTCATATAGATATACTTTATAGTTTCTTTTATTTTTCCTTCTTCATTCTTATCAAAATCTGATTTTATAATTTTAGTATACTTATATTCATTATCTCCAAAGTTAAATACAGTTAGCATAAAATCTTCATTAAAAATATATAATTTATAGAAATTTTTAACTTCTTTTAAAATTGTATCTAAGTTAGAAAGATTAATATTTTTTTCTAATTTAATTCCATCTTTATTATCATAGTCAACACTAACTAAATATAAATCTTGAGTACTCGTAATTTTATTTTTAATCTCTCCTAATGATAGAGTTTTAAATTCTTCCATTAGTTCACCCCCATTTCAAAAAGAGCAACTATAAATTTATTAGGTTTTTCTAAATCAACCTTTTTAAAGTCATCTTTTAAATGTAATGATTTATTGATGTACTTATCTCCTAGTTTTTTACTTTCTTTATCATTGATATTAAAATATTCTTCAAATATTTCTAATTCATCATTTTGACTTTTAAATTGCTCATATTTTAGATCTTCAATTTCAAATTTAACAAGTCCGAAACCACGAGTTTTTGAGTTACCTATTCTAATTTCATTATTTATACTATCTCTTATTAAGAAATAAAGAGCTTGTAAATCTTTTAAGCTAGCATTATTTATAGTCAATTCAGTTACAAATTTTTCCATAGTATATTCATATTGTAAAGGAACTTTTGCCTTTGAACTAAAATGATCTACTGGAGTTATAGCTCTTAAAGAAGTTACTTGTTTTAGAGCTTCTTTAGGATTTGCGTAGAATAATTCTCTAAGTTTTTCATCAGATAAAAAAGCATCTTGCACAAATAATCTTGATTTTTTAGCCTTATCTCCTTCAACAAAACCAAATAGATTATCAACATATTCATTGTTATTTTTAGAAGAAGTTAAAAATCTATCTCTAAATAAGCCTTTTAAAGTAGAACCAGCAATATATATTTCTCCAACTCTTACTTCATCTTTTATACTTCCTTTTTCTATTGTAAGTTTTTTCCAAGGCTTCTTTTCATCCTTCTCATTTCTCATATTTTTTTCGGTTGTTATAACTGCCACATATGTATCGTCTTTTTCCTCATCATTTCTGTCATTTGAAGAATATTTTATTGTAAGAGGAGAAAGAGGAATTATTTTTAATTTAATAACTAATTTATTATCCAATTTTAAAAATTCTTTCATAGCTCCTCCTAGTCAACTAATTCTAAGTTCGCAAATTTAAAGAAATTGTTTTTATCCATATCTGATTTTTTCTTTTCAAAAATATATTTTTTAAGATTATTTTTATCAACATATTGAATTTTTAAATCTTCTAATTTACATTTTCCAATACCTCTTGATAATTTACCACCAAATAAATCACCTTCATCACATATATCTTTTAAGGCTAATGCAATTAAATCTAATTGATAAGGCTCAACATTTTCTAGTTCAATAGTAAATTTGAATTTAGAACCTGCTGGAATAATATCATAATCAAATTTAGCACTTGCCTCAGTAGCACCTGTGTTTCTATCTATTTTTATTCCATCTCTTCTAACAGAGTTAACATCAGAAGTTATTGGCATATCTGCAATATGTATTCTTCCTGCTACACTTGAAAAACTATCTTTTTCTTTATCAGTAAAATCCATTTTTTCTTGAACTCTTTTTATTATGTCAGCTGTATTATCTGTAAAAAGATTAGTATAACCAAATAGTAATAAAACATCTGCCATATTTAATAAATCTTGTGTTTTCTTATCTTTAAATTTAAAATTATTTTCATCTAATAAAAATCTTTCCAATTTTGTTCTTAGATATCCTCTAAAAGAAGAACCAGGAATATAGAAATTACCATCTTCTTTCATAAAAGGTGCATCATGTTCTGCTTCTTCCTTTCCACTACCAATATGTAAAGCTGTTAAAACTACTAACTCTCCCTCAATAAAGTATTTATTTTTAAAAACTGAAAAATCCATATATTTACCCTCCTTAATCTATTTAAGTTTTTTATCAAATCTTTCTACACCAAGAATATATCTAAAATAAGTTTTTAATAGTATCAAATATATTTTATTCTTTTCAGAATCAGTTATATTATCATCTTTTAAAAATTTATCTTTATAGTAAGTATAGAATTTTTTTGCCTTTCCTACTGGAGATTCATCTCCTAAGATTTTTGCTCTTTCTAACTGTCCATCAATAAATTTTTCAATATCTTTGCTGTCCTTATAGAAATTTCTATCTTCTAATAAAGAATAAAATCTACTAAGTTGAGCAGAATTTATACCTTTCATTTGTTCTTTTAATTCTTCATTTTTTATATATTTATCAAAAAACTCTTTCTTTATATTTTGAATTTCTTCTGTTGATAGTGAACTTTTTTCTTTTTCAATTTTTTTCTTTTTTTCTTCTAAAACATTAAACTTTCTTTCTCTATTAGGATACCACATTAATTATCCCCCCTTGAGCTACATATTTTAACTCTACCAAAACCTTCATTTTTTCTAAGCCCTAGTCCTTTTTCTTCTATTTTCTTTAAAAGTTCTAATTCTTCTTTATAGTTCTCAACTTCAAATGTGAATACAGAACCTCTACTAAAAACAAGTTCATCAATTTTTCTAATATTATTTATTATGTTATATCCTTCTAATTTAGCAGTATTTACAAAACTTCTACTATAGTTAAATTCAAATTTATCTGATAAATTAGCAAGAATTTTAAATTGTTCTTGAGCATTATAGATATCATTAAAAGGTAAAACCATATCTGATTGTAAATCAAAAGTTATTAAAGTTTTATTATTTAATTCTTCTTTTTCATTTTTTGGTATATCCTTATTAAATTTATCTATTCTTGAAACTATATCTTCCTTTGTTTCAACATAATCTTTAAAAGTAATCTTAGCCTTACCAAAGCCTTTTGTTTTTAGCTTTCCAAGATATATCGTATAGACTTGATTTTTATTTATTAAATCTTTTGGAAGTTCAACATCTCCTCTTAATTCAATTTTTTTAAAGTTTTTATCTCCATCTTTTTCATAAGAGCTTAGGTATTCACTGTTAAATAACATTCCACTTTCAGCAGATTTTGTCTTAGAGTTTATTTTAACACTAACTTCATTTCCAACTATTGAAAAGTCTTGTTCAGAATATCTTTCTAACTTCACTCCATCTACTTCAATTATAGTAGTTTGAGCTTTATCTATTTTTTTATCTTCACCATTTATTTGATATTTAGTTTTAAATAAGCTAGCCAAAGAAACTTTATCTTTTATTGCATCAGAGGCTGTAATTTTTAATATTTTGTCTAATTCAATGCCATTCTTTACAAATAATTCAATTAATGCCCCTCTTATAGTTGAACCTTGAAGGTATTTTTTTACTTCAACATAGTTTCCAAGCTCTCTAGCTTTTAAAATTAAAGGTTCATCTAAAGTTAATGTATACGAATATTTAATTAAATCATTGTTAATTTTATCCTTATTGATTTTTTTATCATCTTTTTTCAAATTATTTATAATTTTTTCTAAATCATTTATATCTTTTCCATCAATTAGAACTTCAATTTTCCCAAGCCCTCTTGATTTAAAACCACCTATAAAATTTAAGTGAAATAATGAAGCTAGAATAAATTTCAAGTCTTCCTTATTTATATCGTCTTTAAATACTAATTCTCCTTCAAATTCATTATTTTCTCTTAAAAATTCATAGTTAAATAGAGATTGTGGAATAGTAGTTCTTGTTCTTCTATCTATTCTAATACCGTGTCTATTTCCAGTTTTTTCACCTTTATCTTTTCTTAAAGTTAGGTTAGAAAAAATAATTTTAGAAAAATCATTATTTTCTAAATAATTTCCTTCATCTCCAAAATATTTTTTTATAAAAGAGCTAGCTTCTTCATTTAGAGCATTTTTAAACTGTAATACTCTTTCTCTTAAAATTCCTTTTATATGTTTTCCACTAAAAAATGGATTACCTTGTTTATCCCTTTTTATCTCCACATCTATATCTTTTCCTATTGTACCTAGGGAAGCTGTTATAGCTGGTAGAAGAAGTTTTACTGTGTAATTAATCTTCATTAATTTACTACCTCCTTAGTTTTAGTCAATGAAATTGTAGATTTCCAAAATGTCAAAAATATTAACAAAATCATTTGTAAAATCATTTTCTAAATTTTCATTTGATTTAGATTTATGTTCTATTCCTAGTCTATTTTTAATAAAATTTACTTGCTCATTATTCATCTTTGAAAGTATATTTATAAGTTCCATTTTCTTTTCAAAATTAACTTTTTTCTTATCAGCTTTTAAATCATAAATATATCTTAGTTTGTTAGATGGAAAAGCAATTTTTTTCATATCTTTAATAAGAGTTAATAATTTTTCTATATTTGTAAAATCATCTTCTTTTTCAAGAGCGATTGAATAAGGTCTTTCCATAACTTTGTTATCTTTAAATTTATCTCTAAATTCATCAATATCAACACAACCCTCTGAACCAATAACTTGAAAATCAATAAAGCCTGTTTTATTAAGATTTTTATCAACAGCTTTTTTTCTAGCTTTTTTTGCTGATTTTTGTAAATGTAATGCTTGTTCAAAAAGTTGAAACATAGGAGTTTTAGCCTTTGCAATTATAACTCCTGAAGATGAGGTTATTCTTGTATTTTCATCTTCCCCTATATCTTTTGTTATTTCTTTCATTGCAATAGCCATCTGTTCTTCAAATCTTTTTTGGAATTTCATAGAGATTTCCATAACTAAATTTGGAGGAAAGACAGCACAGACATCATCTCCACCAACTATTAAAAATTCTCCCCATTTATCTCTCTTATCAGCTTTTTCAAAAACTTCTTTTAAAACATCTCTAAGAGACTCTTTAGTAGTTCTATCTAGCTCTTTACTAAATTCTCCCATAAATTTTAAATATAAATCTTCAGCATTATCTTTTTCTTCTAAAAGCTTAATAAATTTATCTTTTGAGCCTTTTAAAAAATCACCTAAACCATCTCCATCACTGTACATCAAGCCAAAAAAGCTATCAGTATCTTGATAATCTTGAATATTAGTTTTTATATCAACTTCTATATCATTAGTTGTATTTTCTTTTGTTACATTTTCATCATTTCTAATATATTCTTTAATTGTGTTATAGAAACCTACATTATCAATTTTATCAACTTTCTTTAAAAGATTAGCAAAAAGTATTTTTCTAAAACTTGCATCAGATATTTTTCCTGTTGTTTTAGCTTGGTTATTGATTTGTCCTTTTAAAGTATGAAGGTTGATAGAACAGCTTTCTGTGTTACTAAGTTCTTTAAAAATTAATTCTTCATCTTTTATATGAAAACCTAAGTTTTCTAAATCTCTTGAGAGATTTTTTAAACTAATTTCAGCAAGTTCAGTTCCACTTAATTCACATTTTTCAACACGAGGTAAATCAATATTTAAAGTAGAAAAACCTTTACTTTTTTCAATAGCAGTAAGCTCTCCTAATTTATCTAAATCATTCCATACTTCTTTTCCTTCTTCACTTTTTTCGCCTTTTTTGTATTGAGTTTCAACATAGACTCCTACAACTTTTGCACCAGGAGCTTCTTTTTCATATTTTTCTTTAACTTCTTCTATGATTTCCTTAACTACTTTTTCAGCTTCTTCTTTATTATCTCTTTCAACAAAAAACTTAGCATTCCCAGCACCTACATAGATAATATCTTCCTCTTTTACTCTATCTTTCTTTTTCAAAATCTTTGGTACTTCCACCTGATTTAGATAATCCAATAGATAACTTGCCCCTCTAATTACTTTCAACTTATTTGTTGAAAATAAAAATTCCTTAATCTTTACTGTTTCAATAGCTACAATAAATTTTGCCATTTTATCCCTCCTTATTTATAAAAATTTTTAAATTACTTCTATCATTCCATAGTATTTCTTATGTTTGTAACCAATTCCATTTAATTTCATAAAATATAAAAGAGTTTCATATTTATCTTTTTCTTCATTGGATATTTTTGAAAAATCTAACTCAATTTCTCCAACAAATGAATTTAAATCCCCTTTTTCTATGTATTCTCTTACTAGCTCAATTTTTTCTAGTTCTTCTTTATTCAAAAAGATCTTATTATTCTTGAAAAATTTATTATATTTTTGGCAACTCAATAAAAATAATAATTGAAAAGAAAAATCTAAAAAATTGTACCCAACTTTAAAAATAGCAGGACTTTTAAAGATAATAGACACCTTGTTATTTATTATTCTAAACTTTTCTATATTTTTTAAATTATCTTTAATTTTGCCCAGTAATTTAATTTCTTTAATTATAATTTTTTCATGATTGATATAGAAATTATCATTTAATTTATATTCTAGAATCTTATTAAGCAGTAAATTCAAGTCCTCATCATTAATTAGTAACTCAATGTTTTCCAAATCAATATTTATTAAAAGAATTTTATGGCTTAGTTCATTTGGAAAGAATCTTTTTTGTATATCAACTTGAAGATATTCTTTACTAAGATTATTTTTGCGTTTTTGAGTTTTTATTAAAATAGTTTTCATATTTTTATCCTTTTAATAACGCCAAAACCTACACTTTTTCTTTTTCCAAGTGCAATTAAATCAGGTAAATTAACATTCGTTTTAAATGTCCCAGTAAAGCCTAATATAGTAGTATCCTTTTCTATTATTTTGTGTTCTTCAAAGATTCCTGTTGCAATAATTCTTTTTGTAGCTTGAACACCAGATAATTTAAAAAACTCTAAGATATTATTTCTTAGTTGATTATCAAGTGAAAATTCACCTTTTTGATATTTTTTATAATTTTCTTCATTTAAAGCTATCCAAAAAGACTCAAATTTATAGTCATATCTTTCATCTTGAATTTCTAATTCAGGAAAAGTTATTTTTATTTCTTTCTCTTTTATTTTATTGTCAATTCCTTCTAAAACAATCTCATCTAATTTAATTTTTTCAATTGATTTTAATAAAATATCTCCTCCTTCATTTATACCTAATATTGATAAATTTCCATCTATTACTCTGTATTGAATATTTGGTGATTTGTAGTTAAATGTAATTTGGTCTAAGTGATTATGAAATTCTACAATGTTTTTAAAAAAATTTCCAAAATATCCCCTCAATGCTTTAGATGAACTTTTAGAGAATTTATCTCTCCCTTTAAATATAACCTCTACTAATTTCATTCAAACACATCCTATTTTTATTTTTTTAATTATGTTTTAAAAATTGTTTATCTATATTTTTATAAAACAATATTTTTAGTTTGATTATATCATATATTGATAATTTTGGATATTATATAATTTTATTTTTACTAGTTTTTACTAAATTTTTACTTTTTAAAATTAATTTAAATTTATTGAAAAAAATGATATAATAACTCTACTAATAAATGAAATAAAGGGTGGGTAATTATGAGAGATGATTTAGATGATATAAAGAAAGATCCAACTGGTGATGATGAAAGTTCATCAGATAGTTTTTTAAAAATTGATCCGATTAAGAATTTAGATATTAGTAACATAAAAGTAGAAACAAAAACAGAAGAACCTAAAAAATCACCAGAAAAACAAACAAAAGAAGACATACCACAAAATGATAAGCCAGTAAAAGATAACTCAAAGATAATAAAAATAGGAATAGCAATATTAATAGTTATTTTATGCTTAGTTGGAGGATATTTTGCGTATTCAAAATTTATGGCTAGTGATGAAAGTAAAGAATTAGCTGATAATACAGTAACAGAAGAAGTTGTGGAAGAAACTCCTGAGGA
>ERZ772766.828-NODE-828-length-17656-cov-3.201011_pt1 | contig 17656 bp, 15 predicted proteins | sample MGYA00511379_ERZ772766 | MGnify/ENA primary metagenome ERZ772766 (study PRJEB29015, sample SAMEA2737895) | human oral metagenome | biome: human oral; feature: human-associated habitat; material: dental | place: China | collected 2116 ...
TAGAATTTTCAGGGTTGTGTGTACTGTTTAATCTTTAATTTTCAAGGTTCTTGTTCATCATTTAAGATGACGCAGAAAGAGGGATTCGAACCCTCGCACCGGTCACCCGGCCTACTCCCTTTCCAGGGGAGCCCCTTAAACCACTTGGGTATTTCTGCTGAGGTATTCTTATTCCAAGTCCTACTAGCGGAGAGGGTGGGATTCGAACCCACGCGCCCTTGCGGACAAACGGTTTTCAAGACCGCCTCGTTATGACCACTTCGATACCTCTCCGTAACACGCTACATTATAATAAATGATAAGTTATCTTTTGTCAACAACTTTTTTAAGTTTTTTATCAACTAATTTTATAGAAAATTTGAAAAGCTTAAAATATAGGTAATTTCAGGCCTTTTAAGATATCAATATATGGGCTTCTACCGGCATTTTAACCCCTATCGGTCTTTGTATTCATGATAATTTTATTTTTTATCTATTTCTTATTTACAGATTAAGACGCAGGTGAACTCTGCCATAATTAAAGTTAAAAGTATAAACTGTTACTTACCTTTAATTTTGAACCTACAGAACTTGATAGTTATACCAGGCTTTAATCACAGCCTCTTTGTTAATTTGTTAATCAGTCAGATGCCGCATTACGATTTATTTATAACGAACTTACACTCGCAAGGGCAAGCTGCATTCCTCAAACAGTATTAATACATTTTGTATAACAAGCGTAGGAAGTGTGTTATAATATAGTTATCGTAATACTGTTCTTGCATGTGTCTCTATATTTGCCTGAACTTATAAAAAAATAAAATATGGGAGGATTTTTATGGGTAAGAATAAACATGGTGCCAATCTTTTTGAATTGGCGCAAAAGTACGGTTTTAACATAGAAGATATTATGGACTTCAGCTCTAATATCAATCCCTTCGGAGCAAGCCCAAAGGCACTTGATTATGTGCGTCAAAATATTGACAAGTTGTCCATATATCCCGATCCGGAATATAGAAATTTGCTGGATACCTTATCACTCTACTGTAAAACAAAGTCTGAGAATATACTACTGGGCTCAGGTGCTACCGGTCTTATATCCGCATTTATAGCTTATATAAATCCAAAAAAAGCCATGCTGGTGATCCCTGCATATTCCGAATATGAGGCTGAACTTAACAAGCTTAAAAACAGTGAGACCTTTTATCATGTTTTAAAAAAGGAAAATGATTTCTTTATTGATACTAATCTTCTTATTAATGAAATAAATCAAAATAATATTGAACTGTTAATAATGTGCAGTCCCAACAACCCCACCGGCTCTGTTATAGCCAACGAGCAAATGATACATCTGCTTTCAAATACAAATTGTCATGTTTTAGTAGATGAGACCTATGTTGAATTTACGGATATGGAAAAGTTCTCTTCCACAAAGCTTTGTTCCAAATTCGATAAACTTTTTGTTATAAGAAGCACAAGTAAATTCTTTGCAGTCCCCGGTATACGCCTTGGTTACGGCATAAGCTCCAATACCGGTTTTTTGGAGCATTACAACTCCTTTGCCAACTTATGGGGCATAAACATAGTCGCTTCTATGATGGGTGAGATAATGTTTGGCGATACTGATTTTATAAAAGATTGCTATGAAAAAATATCAAATGAAAGAAAGTACCTTAAGGACTCTTTGGAAAAGCTTAAAGACTTAAAAGTCTATCCTACCTTCGGTAATTTTATACTTTGTGAAATAGTTTCAAAAAAGATAGATGCCGGTGAACTCTACGAAAGGCTGATATCAAAAGCCGCCGCCATAAGAAACTGCTCTAATTTTAAGACTCTTGATAAATATTTTTTCCGTATATGTGTATTAAAACATGAACAGAACGATTTTTTAATAAATTTGCTTAATGACATATTTATTGACAAATTATCTTTATAAAGTACCATTCACAAAATAAGTTTATTAAAATCTATGAATATTTTTTGAGTCTGTAAATCAAAAATGTATTAGTAATAGGGCTAAGCTGAGGATTTTTAATTTATGCAATCAGGAAAAGAGGTATGTTATTTACTATACTTATTTTAAGGAACGATACAATAGTATCAGACTGCAAATATTTTCCCGGGGTAGACCTTCCTATATAAATGCCGAATATATATAGTCAAATAAAAGCCCGCTGTCAGCACCGTTTTTACGCTATGCTTACAGCGGGGATATTTTATCATATACCAATGTCTTTACGATTTTTATTAACTATAATGAATGCCAGACAAAAAGACAGCATATCGGCAAGGGGTTGCAACAAACAGATCCCCGTTTTACCATACATAGCGGTAAGTATATATATAAGCGGAATATAGAAGATGCCCTGTCTTGCAACGGATATAGTTAAAGACTTAAGGTATCTTCCGATGTTTTGCATCAGCATACTGCTCATTGCATAATATCCTAAAAGTGGCATGGTCATACACTGCATTCTCAATATTTTTATCCCCATTTCAATAACTTCCACATCATTTGACATTATTTTTATAAAATTTATGGGAATTATATATATTATGATAGCTGACAGAGATAAAAATACCGTTCCTATCATTAATGCCAAGTTAAAAGCTTCTTTAACTCTTTCATATTTTTTTGCACCGTAATTCATCGCACATACCGGCTGAAAACCCTGCCCCCAGCCTATCATGATCATATAAGCCAACGCCACCGTCCTTGAACTTACGGTCAATGCAGCAATGATACCGTCACCGTAGCTTGCAGCCGTATTATTAAGTAAGACCGAGGAGATGCTTGTTATTGCCTGTCTTGAGAAATTAGGCATTCCGCCGACAAGTATATGGTAAATTCTTTCTTTACTAAACTTTATGTCTTTAATCCCGATATGATTGTTTTTATTTCTTTTTATAGTCAAAGTCAGGGCAAAACATCCTATCATCTGCCCTATCAGTGTTGCATATCCCGCTCCTATCAGTCCGAACTTAAATGTAAATATAAGTATAGGGTCAAGTACCATATTGGCAAACATACCTAAAAGCAAACCCGACATCGCCGCTTTTACATTCCCACAAAGCCTAAGTTGATTATAAACAGTAATTGCATACAGACTGAAAGGAATGCTGATTATCATTACCTTCAGGTATTTATTTGTAAAATATAATAAGTTTTCCGAAGCATCGCCCCCGATAAATCCCGATATATTTTCTATAAATATCATAGACATGATCATTATTATTATTCCGCTCGTGAGAGCCAATATAATACCTAGGTATGATATGATAATTGCCTCTTTTTCATTCTGTTCACCCAGTTTTTTGGACATAATATTGCCGGAACCGTATCCGAACCAAAAACCTACGGCTTGAATTATGCTTACAAAACTGAAGACTATGCCTATGGCTGCCGTCATTGAACGGTTATTTAGAAGCCCTACAAAAAATGTATCCGTCAAATTATAGAGCACTGTTATAAGCATTCCTATAATAGTAGGGAAAGACATTTTAAAAAGCAGAGGTAAAACCGGTGCATTTAATATTGCCAAGCGTATCGATTCTTTTCTATCCGTATTATTTTTCATTTTCATATATAATATTAAATTCTCTTGACCACACCTTTGTCGCCGTCCACCTGTATCATGTCTCCGTCTTTGAATTTTAAACTTGCAAGACCTACACCGAGTACTGCCGGTATGTTGTATTCTCTTGCTACAATTGCTGCATGACTCAGCTCTGATCCGGTATCCGCCACTACCGCAGATGCCAGACCAAAAAGCGGTGTCCACTCCGGATCTGTATAATGACACACCAATACATCACCCTTTTTCATTTTATAAAATTCACCCGGATCGTTTATAACACATACTTTTCCGACAGAAGTACCTCCGCTTGCGCTTACTCCTTTCAAAATATCACCTTCACATTTAAACACAAGTGTCTTGGAAGCTTCCCATACCTTTACTGCAAGAGGGTATTTCTTGTTGCGTCTGTTTATCTTCTCCTTATCAGCCTCATTCAGTGATCCTTTTTCCAAAACTTCGAGTAATTCTTTATAGAACAGATTGGCTACTCCGGAATCGATATCTTCATTGCCGATAAGAATAAAATTGATTCTTTTTACGCATTGCCTTATATAGAAAAACAATGTCTCCCACAAATACTGTGTCTCTTCACGAACTACATGGAAATACCTGAAGCGATCTATCTGCTTTTTGATTTCTTTATATTTTTTACCGTATATCTTTTCAAGCTTTTTCATTATTTTCAAAAAGTCTTTCTGATCGGTTTTTACAGTGCTTTTATCGTCATACTTTAATACGGGGATCAGTATACCAAGTAATCTGTCGGGGTCTTCTATAAATGTTCTTGCTGCCAGACAGTAGCAATTAAAGTCGGATCTGTATCCGTTATCTTTCATAAATCTGTCTGCCGACAGCCTGAACTCATCAAAATTTTCATATAATTTATTATAACTTTCACCTGCTGTGACCCGGTCTTTAAGCTCAGTGTTTTTCTTTATTTCACAGATCAATGTTGATATGTCAATGTTTACTGCCGAAGTCTTATTATTTAAACCGCTGTAAAGATCAAAAGCAACATAGCTTCGGTCCGCTCTTTTTATTATTTTATCAAGTCCTTTACTTCTTAAGACTGAGGGGAATAAAGCGTATTTGAATCTGTCATAGGCAAGAGACTTAAGTAATTCATAGCTTTCTTTGATGAATTTTTTGCACTGATCAAGTGACATATCTTCAAATTCAAGTGTCTTTATTCTTTCGATCTCAGACTCGTATTTTTTCATAAAGTCAAGGCATCTCTCATAGCAATAATCAAAATCTTTCACTATTTTCAATACCTTGAAGAATTTTAATATATTTTTATTGAAATGTACCCCGGCATCGGAAAAAGTCTGTATACCGTCATCATCTATTTGCGGATTTTTAGCTATTACAATACCGCCCTCGGATAATATATTTGCCTTTTGATCATTTATCGCTTCCAGATAGCAAAAATCAAGAGCTCTGTACGCAAAAGGCATTTTCTCCAATATAAACCCAAGAGCCTTGCGTGTACTTTTATTTATCTTTTTTCCCTTAATATACTGTGATACCGCATTTTCTTCATACTTATCAAGCGAATCTTTATTAAGTGTCGTGATGGCTCTGGCTTGTAAAATATATACTTCCCCGTCTTTAACAGCCCACTCGATATCCATGGGCATCTTATAATGTTTTTCTATTTTAAGACCGCTTTTTGAAAGTTTTGATATTTCACTATCATTTAATACACGGCTCTTTCTTTTATCATCACTCAATGTCTCCTCGACAGTTCCATTTTTATCGTATATGATCTGAGTTTCTTTATTTCCGATATTTATTTGACTCTTACCTGTCTTCTTATCGATTATATAAGTATCTGCACTTACTCTTCCGCTTACAACACTTTCACCTAAACCGAAAGCGGCATTTATAAGCATTGCATTTTCATTTTTATTAATCGGGTCTACTGTAAATAACACTCCGGACTTTTCACTTTCCACCATTTCCTGAACGATCACGGCGATGGAGACCTTACTTTGATCATAACCTTGGCGAGACCTGTAACTTACCGCTCTGTCAGTCCAAAGTGAGGCATAGCAACTGCGTATGTGCTCTAATATCTCCTCCATCCCCTGTATATTAAGATAGCTGTCCTGCTGCCCGGCAAAACTCGCATCTGCCAGATCTTCCGCAGTTGCCGAAGAGCGTATGGCAACCTTTTTATGTTCTCCGAGGTCATTATATTTTTCCCTTATCAGAGACTTTAATGCATCCGGAAATGTTCCCGAATTTATTCTTTCTCTAAAATAAACCGCTGCATTTAAAAGCAATCTTTCATCATTTCCCGCTTTATTAAGTTCGTTGTTGATAATATCCGCAATGCCGTTGACCCTTAAAAATTCCTTGTAAGCTTCGGATGTAACTATAAATCCCGCCGGAACATTTATTTTTTCTCGTGTCATTTCTCCGAGATTGGCTCCCTTGCCGCCGGCGATAGGCACATCTTCTTTTTTAATATCCTTAAAGTCCGCTACCATGTCCATGCTCTTTTCTTATCGTATTTATACTTCCATATATCTGGATACGATACTTTTTATGTAAATGTATAATGTTTCTTCAAATGTTTCTTCATTAAAATGCATATAGTTCAAGCAAAAAACAAAACTGCCCGTAAAAGCATCCGCAAGTCCTTGTCTGTTCGCATTTTTAACCGCATTATTCTCCTTCCAATATATTATCGATCTGTCTAAAAATTCTATATAAAGTTTCTCTATTTTTTTAGCTTTATCCGTATTCTGTGCAGTAAATATCTTAAATGCATCCTTATAAATATTCCTTGTTTTGATTTTTTGCAACATATCCAAAGAGTATTTATATATTATATCCGAAAGAAAACCTGTGGGATCTGTCAGTGAATTTGACAGCTCCTTTTCAATATTATTCAATTTTTGCATCGATCTGTATGCCATCAGATCAATGATAAGTGCCTCCTTATCTTTCCAGAAGTTATAAAAACTCCCCTGTGCTATACCCGCTCTTTTCGTAAGTTTTGAAATACTCAGCGACCTGCTTCCTTTATCATGAAACAGATCGAGAGCAGCTTCCATAATCTTTTCTTTGATCTTGATTTTTTCTTCTTCACTGAATGCTTTTGCCATTTATATTCTCCGATTTCCATACTCTATGAATATTTTCTTCTTTATTCATATATAATTATAGTACCGAAAAATAAAAAAATCAATGAATATAAATAAATATATTCATTGATTCTGATAATAAAATTATTGATTTCAACAGATCTTCACTAAGCTGTATTTAACTCACTGCAGATCCCGGCGTTATGGCAATCAAATATACCTGACGCACTAAGCTTCCTTATATATCATAGCTTTCAAAGGAAGGAAAGCCTTGGCAAGTGTATAGAATACCACCACATTGACCGGAAGTGATATAAGATTCTTAATCAGTCTTACCGGAAGCATTCCTATAAATGCCTTGCCTTGTAACACACTTATAAGATATGTGTTTATAAGAAGATTACACAGTATTGTAACTATAAGTTCGGAAACTATGACTCTCCATATATTTAGCTCTTTTTTATAGAGTATACTTCCTCTGATAAATCCGGTTAAAATCGCATTCAGTGTAAATCCTATAAAAAATGCCCCATCAGGTTTTATAAGGTATTTTGTAATATCGGCAACCGCTCCGAATGCTCCGGCAACCGCAGGTCCGAATAAGAATGCGGCTAAAGTAGCCGGAATACTCGAAAATCCCACTTTGGCGATGCCGCCGATATTGATAGTGAAATACCCAAGTATTATGCTTAAAGATATAAGCATCGCACAGGTCGTCAGTGTTCTTATTTTCTTAAGTTCTTTATATGAACTTATAAAAACATTGTCTTTTTGTTCCATAAAAATATACCTCCTTCGCAGATTATCAAACTACAAAGAAGGTATACAGTCTATAACTTGTATATCTTTTGCAGTGGGATGCGAACCTGATAACACATCTTTAGATTTCGTTCATCGACAACTCCCCGTCCAAATGACACTTAACGCATCAGGTTCTACTCTGCTAACATATTTATTTTTTCATTCTTAAGTCTACATTATCATAGTACAAAAAACAAGGGTTAAATGAGATAATTTTTCTTTTTACTAAAAAGCTTTTAAAACAAGATAATATCTAAAAATATTTTATCAAACTACTGTAGTAGTGTTGACATTTTACATATATTATGATATATAATCTCTATAAACTACTGTAGTAGTTTGTAAAGACTGATATACGGCAATAACGAATATTAAATTATTTGATTCCAAGTTACGATAATGAATGTACTTTGGGCTAAAGGCGATGTTACTGCAAAGCATATTTAATGTAATAAAATTTGCAAGGAGGTTCTAACAATGGATATTAAATTATTTGATTCCAAGTTACGATAATGAATGTGCTTTGGGCACAGGGCGATGTTAGTGCAAAGCATATTTAATGTAATAAAGTTTGCAAGGAGGTTGGAATAATGGATATTAAATTATTTGATTCTGAGTTAAAGATAATGAATGTACTTTGGACACAGGGCGATGTTACCGCAAAGCATATTTCCAATGTATTAAAAGAAGAAATAGGTTGGAATATGAATACTACTTATACATTAATTAAAAGATGCATCAAAAAAGGAGCAATAGAGCGACTTGAGCCTAATTTCATATGCCATGCATTGATTTCTAAAGAAAAGGTTCAGTTAGCTCAGACCAATGAGCTTTTGGATAAGATTTTTGACGGCTCAATTGACAAAATGTTTACCGCCTTAATCGGTAACAAACAACTGTCTGAAAAACAAATAAAAGAACTGAAAGACCTTGTCAAAAATTTAGAATGAGGTGAGTACTATGAGCTTATTACAAATGAGTATTTCAGCTGCTGTTTTAATAATTGTAATTACCGTACTTAGGGTATTATTTATTCACAAATTACCAAAAAAGACCTTTTTAGTTTTTTGGGGGATAGCTGTCTTTAGGCTTTTAGTACCTATTTCTATCCCTTCAATTTTAAGCATATATTCATGGTTTCCTAAAACAAAGCTTGACATAGCAGATAACCTCGCTACTCTTACGCTAAGTGAAACCTTGTCTAATGAGAGTAGTGCCGGCAATATTAAAACAAATATCGTTAATATTTTACCGACTTCCAAGCAACCATTTGCATTTTCTTTACCGACTGCCATATGGCTTATAGGATTTACAGTCTTCTTTTTGTATTTTTTATTTGCCTATTTAAGGGGCTTAAGTAAATTCAAGTTCTCAACTGCTATAAAAAGTGATTTTATAGAAAATTGGAAGTTACAACATCCGCTTAAAAGAAAACTTTCCGTACTCCAATCCAACCGGATATCAAGCCCTATAAGCTACGGATTATTTAAGCCGGTTATACTGCTTCCCAAAAATTTGGACATGGACAATGTAAAGTTGCTTGAGTATATTTTGACCCATGAGTACATTCATATAAGACATTTTGATATTGTATACAAGATGATTTTGATTATCTGTGTTTGTATTCACTGGTTTAATCCTATGGTTTGGCTGATGTTTATTTTGCTTAATCGGGACATAGAGCTTGCCTGTGATGAGGAGGTTATTTACAGCTTAGGTACAAATAATAGAGCAGGTTACGCCTATGCCCTAATTGATATGGAAGCTCAAAAGAATAATATAATACCTCTTTGCAATCATTTTAATAAAAATGCCATCGAAGAAAGGATAGTGGCGATTATGAAAAACAAAAAATCATCTATATTTATAGTTATTGCAGCATTTGTATTAATTGTAGGAGTTTCCACTGTTTTTATAACATCAGCCAAGCAATCCGACAATGCGCTTAAGGCTACAAGCACTAAGCTATCTAATGAAGAGGTCAGCAAACTACTTGCGTTAAAATTCGACAAGTATGAGGATATGAGCGTCTTCGAATATCAAAACAAGGTTTGGGAACTAATTGATACCGAGGAATATCAGGATTTATTGGAATACATAGATGCGGACAGTGATTTATATGCCCAAAAGGATAGTGATGAGCTTGCTTTCTTTTTATTTAACATACTTGAACCCCTCAGCTCGCAAAAGTGGCAGGAATATACATTTAACTCCTCTGTGCAAGGCAAGTACTCTACAAATAGTGATACCGCCCTGCTTGAATACTCTTTTACCATAAATATAAAAGATCCCAAACTCTTAAAGGTAAAGGAATATGTTTCCACCCGTTTGGCAGTTATAGAAAGCTTTGATAAATTGATAGAGAGTAAAAGTGAGGAGCAATTACAAGACAGCGATTTTATGAATACCGCTATCGAGGCTGAGATACAAAAACTAAAAGGGCTTTATGACTCCAACAAATTGGAGCTTAGTTTTGAATATTTTTATCGCCCTCTTATCTCAGAAAAAGAAAGTGATATAAAAGAAGTAAACTATCACGAAGCGGAGGAAAATGCCTACACTAAGGCAAGCAAAGAAGATTACGAGGCTTTACTTACACTTAAAACCGGCGATTATCAAAAACTGTCCGTTGCAGACTTTAACATGAAACTGCTTGAGTGGACAAATGATAATGTTAATCTTGCAGAAAGAATTGCAACAGATTATCCTCAAAATGAGTTTATAAGCTCATTATCAAATGACGAAAAGCATTTTGTAAAACTTACCGTGTGGGCATCTAATATAGAGAATACGGAGTTTGTAAAAAGTCAACATACTTCAAAGCCTGAAGAAGACCCTGTAGCTACTATAGAGCTTGGAGATAAGGAAGACTCTACAGACAATAACCTTCTCAAATGGTGTAACGGAAGCTATCAGCTCTCATACCACATAAAAGATAAAAAGACACTCAGCATAAAAAACAGAGATCTCTATCTTAGTAATGTAATGACTCAAATACAAAGCTTTTGGGATGAAAGCAGCATAGAAGGCCTGATAGAAATGGATAAGGAAAAGATTGAGACAAAGCTTGAGAAAATCGCCGAGGCAAATAGTAATGAGGATATTACATTCAGTATTGTAAAAGGGCAGGTTTATTTTGATTATAGTGATGAGGCAATATTGACTGAGTAGACTGTGGTTTCAAACTGAATATTATACAAAGTAAAATGTGGAACTTGCCTGTTGTAAAACAGGCATATTCCACATTTTTAATTTGAATCTACAATTAGAATTTTACTAGCTACAGTATTGATTTTTTAACATACTGATCCAATTTTGAGTGTGGTAAGTTTGAGTTAGTAATTACCCTTTCTTTTTGATAAAAAGCTTATTTACCACTACGCATATAATCATAGTAATAAGCATATCCGGCAGGGTACTTCCGATCGGAGTATCCACCTTCATTAAAATCCTATAAAGCACAAATCCCACTATCCATATACAAATATTATGTATGCTGAATTTATCCTTGCTGTACTCTTCTTTAAGTATAAAGAAGTCCGCTATCTGTATAGCTATCATAGGTGCAAATACGGAACCTATAAGATATAAAAATCCTGTTATATCATCCATAGGAAGGAGTATAGCACCGAGTGTTCCTATTACTGTAGCTCCTATAGCAACCCATTTGCCCGGTATCTTTGTACTAACAGCTTCGGTTGACACGCCTGCTGAATAGGCATCAAGGAAGGTTGTACTTACTGTAGAAAGCACTACTATCAAAAGTCCAACTATGCCCAGTCCGGCTTTAAGAAGTATCTGTGCTATGTCGGACTCACCGGTAAAGAGTGCAGCCCCCATGCCTATTACATACATCCAGATACTCACCACACCGTAGATTACGGCACTTGCCGCTGTAGCCTTGACCGGCTCTTTTGCTTCCTTGGTGTAATCACTTATAAGCGGAAGCCATGAAAGAGGCATGGCTACGGAAAGCTCCACTGCCGCTCCGAAACTCATGCTGCCGTCTCCGCCACCTAAAGCCGCACCACCTTTAAATATTATAAAGCTCAGTATTATGGTCATGATAAATAAAGCCGACATGGCTATAACATTTACCTTGCCAAGATTTTTAATACCTATAAGTATCCATACTAAGATAAGTCCGCCTATGATAAGGCACCAAACAATATGTCCTATAGACCATACTCCCTGTGTAGCTAAAGCACCGTCATAAATCATTATTCCCGTCCAGCCTACAAGTTGCAATATGTTAAGTACGGCAAAGAATAAACTTCCCTTGCTGCCGAAACTTATCTTAACCGTTTCCATTGCACTTTTTTCAGTTTTTGCTCCTATTAAACCTGATAAGAAGAACAAAAAGCAACCTATAATATGCCCTAAGATTATGGCAAGTAATCCCTTCATAAAACCGAGTGAAGCGAAGTAGGTTCCCGTTAAAATCTCAGCTATGGAAACCGCCGCCCCAAACCAAATCAAACCGTTTTCAAATACCGATGTTTTCTTATTCATGACCTACCTCCTTGGCATACTCTCCTTTTAAGTCAAAGGCATGGTTCATAGGCCCGCTTCCCTTGCCCAAATCAAGCATTGCCGAAAGTGCTCCGGATATGTAGTCCTTTGATCTTTTTACAGACTCTTCCAAGGTATAGCCTTTGGCAAGGTTTGCGGCAATAGCTGATGACAGAGTACAACCTGTACCGTGAGTATTGGGATTGTTTATACGCTTTCCGTAAAACCAGTTCTCCTTACCCTTATCATAAAGCAAATCATTGGCATCATTTACACTGTGCCCGCCTTTTAAAAGTACCGCACAGCCATGAGCTTCATAAATTATTTTTGCCGCCTTTGACATTGCCCCCTCATCCTTAATACTTATGCCGGAAAGTGTCTGTGCTTCAAGTATGTTAGGCGTTACCACTCTTGCCAGTGGAAAAAGTTTACTCTTTAAGGTACTTAGTGCCGTACTTTCCATAAGTGCCGAACCGCTGGTAGCTATCATTACCGGATCAAGCACTATATTTTTTGCCTTGTACTTAATGAGTTCCTCGGCAATCGCTTCTATTATCACTGCAGAAGATACCATGCCTATTTTCACCGCATCCGGATAGATGTCCTCAAAAATCATCTCAAGTTGCTGTTTTACAAACTCAGGGCTGATATCCACAATCCCCGTTACGCCGGTAGTATTTTGTGCGGTAAGTGCGGTTATCACACTCATTGCATAAACACCGTTCATAGTCATCGTTTTAAGATCGGCTTGAATTCCGGCGCCTCCACTGCAGTCGCTTCCTGCTATGGTCAATGCTGTCCTCATAAATAATCCTCCTTTAATTTAAGAAACACCGCTTAAGTGCTTCCCCTTTTTAGCATTGTTTTATATAGCGGCATAAGGTGGTGCCCCCAATCTGCCGCTTGAAAGTTTCACTATATTTATGAAACGAATTTCCAAAATTTATCTACATCTTTGTAGTTTTCCAGATAAATATCTGCTGTTCTTCTTACCATATCCTGATCGTTTTCAAAACTGTCATAAATCGCTGCCACTATAAATCCGGCTGACTTTGCCGTATTTATGGCATGTGCGGCATCTTCAAATACACAGGATTTACAAACTGTGCTGCCAAGGCTTTTAAGTGCTTTTAAGTATATCTTTGGAGTATGCTTTCCCTCAGCTATGTCCTTACAATCAAGTACATCGATAAAATACTTCTTCATATCACAGCGTTCCAGTGCACATTCAATCAAGGTCTTATCTGCCACTGTGGCTATGCACATTTTTATATCTTTTTTTTGAAGACTTTCAAGAAAGTCTTTTACATAGGGCTTAGGCTCTACTTTATTTATATAATAATCTGAAACTATATCATTGATCCTTACTATTATTTCTTCTGTACTAAGCTTAATATCGTACTCTTCTTTACAATAGCTTGCCGACTGCCACAGGCTCATTGGCTTTATTTTTTCTCTAAATCCGGGCTTTGCTTTTTTATTTAATGACTTTAATAAATCCTCTCCTACCTCTTCCCATATATACATGGAGTCAAAAAGTGTACCGTCAAAATCGAAGATAGCTCCCTCTATCATTAGCCTACTGCCTTCTTAACTTCAAAAAGCAATTCTTTGGTAGCTGTAGCTATGTCCTTTGCCGCAAATATAGCCGATACAACTGCCACTCCGTCTATACCGCTACCCTTAAGCTTGCAAATGTTATCTTTTTTGATTCCTCCTATGGCTACCGTAGGTATGTCCACAGCCTCACAGATAGACCTTAAGGTCTCAAATGAAAGTACATCCACATCTGTTTTAGTTGAAGTTGCAAATACCGCACCTATACCTATATAGTCCGCTCCGCCTTCCTGTGCCTTTATCGCCTCTTCTACAGTATGTGCGGAAACACCTATTATCATATCTTCTCCCACAAGCTTTCTTACATTTGTAAGTTCCATGTCTTCCTGACCTATATGTATACCGTCGGCTTTGCAGGCAATGGCTATGTTGACATTATCATTAACTATAAAGGGAACTTTATATTCCTTGCAAAGGGTTGATATCTGCTTAGCCTCTTTAAGAAAATCTTCTTCACTTAGCTCCTTTTCTCTAAGTTGCACGCAGGTTACACCGTTTTCCAAGGCTTCTTTTACCTGTTCATAAAGACTTTTTGTTCCTACCCATGCCCTGTCGGTTACCGCATACAGGAGCATATGTTTTTTATCCAATCTCATACCTTGCACCTTTCTCCAAATCCTCAGGACTTAAGTTATATACTGCATCTATCAGGTAGTTTCTGTAAGTGCTGTTACCGTCCTGCTCACTCATTCTTTTTTTGGCAATCTCTCCGCACAGACCCATAGCACATACACAGGCAAGTGCCGCCTTTAAGGTATCCTCCTTATTGGCACTTATATATGCTGCCATCATGGCTGAGAGTTGACAGCCGCTTCCGGTGATCTTGCTCATCATTGCATCTCCATTATGTATACAGTATGCAGTTTTGCTGTCAGCAACTATGTCTATAGCCGAGGTTATAACTATTACAGAGCCTGTTTTTTTCGCAAATTCTTTGGCAAATTTAACTGTTTGCGGCAGGTTTTCTTTATTTACAAAGTCCGCTATATCAGCATCTACCCCCTTAGTACTTGCGCTTCCAAGGTAAAGACTTTTTATTTCTGAAATATTTCCTCTTATTACACTAAACTTTACCTGTTCCAAAAGCTCCTTAGCTGTATGTGTCCTAAGTTTTGATGCTCCGGCACCGACCGGATCAAGTACTGTAGGGTGATTTAATTCATTAGCTTTTTTACCTGCTGCAAGCATGGCAGCTATGGTTCTTTCATTAAGTGTACCTATGTTGATATTAAGTCCGGTGCAAATTGAGGTTATCTCTTCCACCTCTCCTATATCATCAGCCATAATAGGGCTTGCTCCACAGGCTAAGAGAATGTTTGCACAGTCATTAACCGTTACATAATTGGTTATATTATGTATTAACGGTGTTTTCTCCCTTACATTTTTAAGCATTTCTTTTAACATGGTTTTACCGCCTCTCTTATATTATTTGTCCACCCAAAGCTTAAACTGAGCCAAAGCTCCCATTCCCATAAGTGCATACAGCAAAATACCCGACATTATTGCTCCGGCAGCAGTAGATATAAGAAACGGTATAATATAAGCGTAAAATGCTATATCGGCAGAACTCTTACCCATTATAAATATCGCTATAGGGTATGCACAAAGTCCTCCAAGTACTGCCGTACCGAATACCTCCGCTAAAAGTGTAGGTATTATATTCTTACTCTTGTCATAGACCAGACCGCAAAGTAAAGCTCCGAACATACTTCCCGGAAACGCCATAAGACTTCCAAGCCCGAGTACATTTCTAAGCAAGCTTGCCGCAAATGCAACCGCCACTCCGTACCATGGTCCAAGTAGTACGGCACAGATAATATTTACCATATGCTGTACCGGAGCACATTTACTTCCAAGCACCGGAAATGAAAAAAGGCTTCCGACTACTGCAAGGGCACATAAAATACCGGCTATGCTCAGTTTTTGAATGTTTGTATTTTTCATACCAACCTCCTAAGTGAAATTTTTAATATTTAGCAGGGATAATTTTCTGCTAAGCTTTTAACCCCAAGCCTAATGTAAATGCGAGCAGGACATACGGCTTTGGGTTTATAACTAAATCTTTCCCACAAGGCAGCCTTAGCTTAAAATGATACATTTTCTTATGCAACTTCTGTAGCATTAAAAAGGAGATACCAATTTGGTATCTCCTTAAAAGAAAGTATTTTCCCTACGTTGGCATTATCCAAATCAGGTAACGGTCGAAGGTCTCACCTTCCTCTCAGCCTATCCATAAGCTCCCTGTATGTAGTTAAAAATTAGTATCACTCGCGATTATAGCACCGGTAAAAAATACTGTCAATATAAAATAAGAAATATTCCTATTTATTCTACCCAAGCTCCGTCTCCGCCTACATAGTAGCCGTTAATTCTTGTATTACTTGCCATAGCTCCCTTTATAGATGAGCCTTCCGTATTTTCATACAGATAATACCATTTACCGTTGATAAGCTTCCAACCTGTTGCCATATAGCCCTCATCATCAAAATAATACCATCTGTTTATGTTGTTATAACTTAACTCCATCCACTTTGACTTAGGATAAGAACCGTTAGCCTCTTTGTACCACCAGCCCTTTCCGTCCTGTATCCAAGCTCCTGTTTCAGGTTTTTTAACTGCTTTAAGCTTGATATTCTTTGAGTTTGAGCCTCCTGATTTTCTTGAGCCCTTTCTTGAGCCTTCATTAGATCTATTTTTCTTATTTTGCTTATCAGGGTTACTCGGTGTAGCCTTTTTATCTTTGGAAGCATTAGTTGGTGTTGCTTTTCTTACTACAACCTGTCCCGGTCCTGCTGCGTAACTTGTAGATGTAGATGCAATGATCACAGGCGCTGCTGTAGATAAACAACATGCAAGAAGCATAGCACCTATTTTAGTATTTATTTTTCTCATTAATTATTCTCCTATATATTACTAAATCAGAGTATTATAATGCTAAAATTTGATATAGTCAAGAGGTAAATGGTTCTTTTGGAAATACAATAACCGGTCAGGGAGTTGGCAACATAAACCTTTAAACTAACGCCGTTACTTAAGTATTACAACCTTCTTTGCCTTTACCTTTGTAGTTGTTTCACTTTTTCCTGAAAGTATAAATGAATCCGCCCAAATTAAGCACTTATCTCCTTTTTCTATGCTGCTGAACTCTACCTCTCCATCAGTTGAGATAATTGTAGGCTTAACTGATTTATCTAAAACCCACTCTATGTTGTTGCCGCTATCCTTAAGTACTATACCCTCATCTGTTTCTTCAACGCTTTCTATACTGTCGGTATAGGCAGGAACATTAGTTTTATTCTCTTCCTTTACATTAGTTAAGATAACATGCACATTTACCTGTGGCGGTAGACTCATTGAATACTCCTGAGCCACCCATGCAAATATCTCATCTCCTTGTTTAAGCTCGGTACTTGCCTTGCCCGTTTCCATATCTACTACATAAAAACCGTTTGAGTGCATGGTAAGGTCAAGTTCATCCGCACCCTCGCTGCTGTCTGAACCTTGCAGTCCGGCAGCGGTCTTATCTATACGTATATATCCGTTTTTAATTTCTTTTACCGTACCGTTTTCAAGGTTTGCTACAGGCAACTGAGCCTCATCCATACCCATATCATCATCTGAATCTTTATTACCGGATATTGTAATATTGCCCTGCACATCTTCTGCCGCAACACTTTCTGCAACTACACTTTTCTCCTCTTTAGCAGCTTCAGTTACTGTAGTTTCTTCACTTGGTTTCTCGCTTGTACTTCCACAACCGAAAAGCACTGCTGATACTGAGCCTGCTATTAAAAGTTTTACTATACTCTTTTTCATAATTTTTATTCCTTTTCTTTCTATTATTTATTATTTTTTAGGTTAGAGTTTAGCTGATCCGTTTACTCTAATCAAAGCCTTATAAGCCTTAGAATTTTTAGTTATAAAACAGCCTAATATCTATACTTAAACCCTTATTACTCGCAAAACATATTTTACATATATTGGCTGATAGCGCCTAATAGCAACATAATAAAAAAACTTTATATTGCTATTAGTCGCTATCAGCCAATATATGTAAAATATTGGCTGATAGCG
>ERZ772766.833-NODE-833-length-17556-cov-3.820867_pt1 | contig 17556 bp, 28 predicted proteins | sample MGYA00511379_ERZ772766 | MGnify/ENA primary metagenome ERZ772766 (study PRJEB29015, sample SAMEA2737895) | human oral metagenome | biome: human oral; feature: human-associated habitat; material: dental | place: China | collected 2116 ...
TAGACTCTGGAATAACCGCATCTATCATATTTTCGCTAGCTTTTGCAACATTATCAGCTTCGTTGTTAATCCCGATAGCTAAACCTTCGCCAGTAAACTTACCAATCTCTTTAAAAACGCGCGATGGAGAGTGGATACCAAGTAATCCCTTGGCCCAATCTATAGCACCTCCAACAACATCGCCAATAGCACTAACAACGCTACCAGCCATCCCAGCAATACCTTCTACTAATCCTTGAATGATATTCTTGCCAATATCGTATAGATTAATACTAGATAAGTAGCTTGTAACATCGTTCCAAATGCCACTAATCGTTCCAGGAATTTGACCAAAGAACTCTCCAACTGCAGATACGATACTGCTAAACATTTGAGATGCGATGTTGAACATGTTACTTACGCCGTCCGCAACGAATTGGTAAGCTGAACTTACAAATCCACTAATAGAATCGACGATAGCGCTCCAAATAGAAACCGCCACATCCATAATGCCTTGCATAATGGTTCCAAACGTTTCAGACAATCCTGTAAATATATTCACGACATATTGAACCAACGTATCTACAAATGCAGATACGATCGTACATAATGATTCCCATATTGTTTGTGCTGCAGTAGAAATATTGGTCCAAATTTGACTAAGAGTGCTTGCCACTCCTTCAAAATTACCTGTTAATAGTTGTAATAGAACTAACACAGGTCCGATGATGACGTTCTTTATGATTTCCCATGCTGCGCTTGCAGCGGTTGAGATAGCATTCCAAACGGTATCAATATAGTTTTTAATCAATTCAAAACTGGATTTAACCATATTAATAATCGGTTGGATTATAGGTTTTATGACTCCGAGAAAAGCGTTCCACGCTTTCGTGGTTAATTTTGTAATAGAATCCCATAAATTCTTAAAGAATTGAGCTAATCCCCCTACTACTGATGTGATAGCGTTAACTACGTTTTGCCACGTTTCCGAAGCCCAGCTTGCAATACCGTTCCATAAACCTGTTAAGAAGTTCATGAAATCTTGCCATATTTTTTTACCTGTTTCTGTTTGTGTGAAGAACCATGTCAAGGCTGCTGTTATTGTTGTTATTGCTGTAATAATTACCGTAAGTTTATTGGCATTTAAAACAGCATTGAAGATTTTAAACGCTCCACTTGCACCCATCGTTGCTGCGGCGTTCGCTGCTTCTGCAGCAGTCAATGCTTGAGTACGTACAAACTGTGCGAGCATTAATCCGTTTGTGATTGCTAATACTGTTTTACGAGCAACTTCGATGCCTTTGACTACTCCCATCACTACTTTGTAACCAGTGTATGCTGCCGCAATCCCAACTACAGTAGATTTAAGTAAATCCATTGCAGTTTGGTTACTAGAAATATATCCAGTCAAATCTTTAACCCAACCAGTTGCATCTCTTATTAAGCCGCTCAACGTTTCGAATGCTCCACCTACTGTGTTAATAGTGCCCTCTGCCGTTGCGATTTTAAGTAGATCATCAACGAAACTTCCGACAATTGCGGATACATCATTAATGACTCCTCCGATGTTATCGAAAGCCAATTTCAAGTTCTCGACAACTTTACTAAATATTTCCTGGACTTTAGCAAACGCGTCGGATTCAACAACACCTTTAATGAATTGCTCTCCACTGTCTTTCAATTGCAAGAATCGGTCTTTTAATTCACCCACAAAACCTGTTAAGTTTTGCATAGCTGTAACAAGTCCGTCTAAGACGACCGAACCAATTGTGGCTTTGAAGTCTTCCCACGTTTGCTTCAAGTTCCCCATGACGTTTTCCCAACCATCAGCTTCACGAGACGCTTGTCCCATTGCCCCTGACACTTTGTTGGCATCTTCGTACATTCTCAAGAGCACTTCTTGTTGTTGTAAGCCTGATAATTTCGAATATTCCTTACCGAACAACTCCGTCGCTTTGGCATTACGAGTCGTTTCAGTAGACAAGATTCCTAAATTATCCGCAACCTGGAAGTTACCCTTTAAATAACTCTTTAAGATCTCAGTCGTTTCTTCTAGTGACTTATCGTAGAAAGCTGCAGTATCAGCCGCTGCTCTTGTAGCACGAGAGGTAAATTCCATCGCTTGAGTTGTATCCATTCCTGCAACTTTAGCAAACGATGCAATTTGGTTAAAAGCTGGTTTAATTCGCGTTGGGACCGCTCCGACTTCTTTAGCTACGCTGTTCAAAGCGTTTTCTGCAGTATCGACAATCCCAGAGAATACTTGTTCGAATTGTGCCTGAGTAGCCTTAGCGGATGCTGCTGCTTCGATTGACATCTTGCCGAAATCAATTAATTTCCCTGCAGCAAACACTCCTGCTATGACCGTAGCAGCTTTCTTAAAGAAACTAGACAGCTTATTGCTTGTCTGTTCCCCTTTTCTTGCTACGCCATCCAGTTCCTTCTCGGCATCACTACCGCGGATTCCTATTGTCCCAAACAGTCGAAATATCTCACCCATCTTCCTTCACCCCCATACTCATAATTTGTTCTGCTAAACGAATAGCATCTTCTTCTTCAGTTTGACTCATCGTTTTTCCATCAACTGAAGAATGTTTTATCTTACTCAATCGTTCTTGTTTGAAAGAGTTGAAATCTTGTTCGATATCTTTCGCTAACCACAACTCCCACAACTTCTCTTCTGCTTCCACTTCGAAAAGATACGCTAAAAAATCCAACGTCTCTTTCATGCTGTAGGTGGCTAGAAGAGCAGTTGGATTTGAATAGCGTTTGAATAATTTATCTTTTAAAGCGTGTTGCCCGAGCCTAAGATTGAGGAGATAGATGTTAAAAAATCCTTCAACTCTGGTTTCTTGAAGAATTTCACTAATAATTGAGTATAGTCAACAAAGTTTAATTCCTGAATTTCCTGAATCGATGTGTTAGTTAAATCAGCAAGGAAAGTATTAATGTCTGATTTGGCTTTATTAATGTTTGCAAGGATTGTTTGAATTAATCCAGCAATCATTTGCATGCCACGTTTTTCGAGCATTTTGTCTTGCTTTTCCTTTTCTGCTTTTGTTGGTTTCTTAGATAAATGACCTAACATCTTGCCATCTTTTTCTTGTTGTTTCTCAAACAATTCTACAAGATCATCTTTAATATCTAACTTACCAATGATAGAAAGCATTGAAAACATATCGTCTCCACGTAATTCTCTTAATTCCATAAATTATTCCTCCGTTGCATTTGGATAGTAGATTTTAACTGGCGCTACACGATTTGCAACATCTTCAGCGTTAGCGTGAGCTTCGAATTTCATTGTAATTACAGCTTCAGAATTATCCTTAGTATTAAATTCTAAACCGCTTGTGCAAAGCGCATTGTATAGAACAACAATGATTGGTTTTTTACTTCCAGACATCACACCAACCAATGCGATATTATCAATATAATCGCCCTCTTCAAGTCTGTCTTTTAATTGAACAATATCCCATCCTGAAGGATTATCCGTTCCATTTCCAACATCCTTTTTACCATTTAACGCTAAACGGATATTCTCAGCAGTAATCTCTTTAACGTTAACTTCTAGAGTTGCTTCTGCTTTGTCAATGATTTTTTGACCTTTAGCAGGCGTAAACACTCCATCAACTTCAATTGTACGGTAAGTAGTAACAATCGATACTTTATTACCGTCTGAAGTAGCACCTAATAGTTCACCTTTCCATTTCTTTCCAGCAGCATCCCATTCGATATTTTTATAAATCGCCCCAGCGTCAACCAGGTAATTTTTAGGCGTATCGACTGTATATCCTGTGCGTTTTACTTCTGTTTTTGCCATTTATTATTTCCTCCATTCTGTTTGAACACTTAATCTAATATTTCGACGCTTCACGGTATCTGAACCAGTATTCACTTTATTTGACCCAACGAATCGAAAATGAACGAATAATTCTTCTGTTAGTTGCAACAGTCCGTTGAAGTGCCGTTTGATTTGTTCTTCTAACTCCAACACACTTTTGTATGAGGTGTTAAAATCAAAAATATCAATTTCAATCGTAATCTCATCTCGCTCACGAGTAATATTCTCACGATCATAATCGTAAGTAAGATATGGATACACCACCTTATCTTTGCGATTCTTCTCATGAAAGCATTCTTTAGTGATTGTGGATAATTCCGATTGGAATAATTTTGCAAAGTCTAACATTGCTAACCACCAAAACTTTCTACAAATGTTTGAGCGATAATGTCCTGCGTACGCTTTTTGTTTTTCTTAAAGGCAGGACGTATAAAAGGTTGTGGCTCGTTCCCATACGTGAATACTACTTTCCCGTCTGGACTTCGATATAACCATCCACCTTTTCGACCTAATCCATTCTCAGCAAATTCCCCCGTTCCGAACTCAACGAATACGGAATACTCAACGTTTGTTCCTACAAACACTCGTATATCTCCACCATACTCTTTCACGATTGCCTGGATACTGTCTCTTAGTTCTCCAGTATCTACTGCTGCTAAAGCTTGACACTGGGAACTAATCAAGTTCCCGACCTTGGTTAATGCTTTAAACGAAACTTCACGCAATTCTCTCTTAGTGCGTTTGCTATAATCCTCAAAACGAAAACTTCCACTACCCATTTAGCACACCTTCATAAGTCACGTAAATTTCGTTGTGATGGTGCACTCCTACAGGGTCATCGCAGTATGTTATCGTGTACCAACGTTTTGATGAATCAACAACACGCATTGTATCCTTGATTCCTTCAGTAAACGTCGGGATAATTAAGACGTGAGTAGAACGCTCCACGATTGCGTTTTGCGTCGTATTTGAAGCATTAGAGCCAGTCAGCATATCAATCCAACCAGTTACGGTCATTACTGTATGCCACTCATCCTGTGAGCCTCCAATCCCATCATCGACATAACTCTTTTCTTGTATTTCGAATTGAAACATCATGCCCACCTCAATCGTCTATATTTGTCCAAGAAGCTATAAAGAGAAGACGGTAATCCATCAATATTGTCGTTTGCATTCACGTCATAGTAAGTAGTACTCATTCGTGAAACTGTTTCTGACTTGATACCGAACTTATCGCCCATTTTCACTCGATAGCGCAAGATGTTTTTCAATCCGAATGCGATATCTGACGGATACTCCACTTTTGTAACAATCGCTTTATGGTTAGAGTCCTCAATAAAATCAGAACCTTGAACATAAATCTTGTTACCTGAAATGCAATCAACAACATATAATCCGTCATTGTAGATGGAATCATTAACTTCGATGGTATCGCCTACACGAACACCTTTAAGAGGATGTCTCATTTCAATAACATTTTCGTGAAAGGATAACGACTGATTACGAATACTTCTGTTTTGGAAATTATTATTCGTTAAATTACGAATCGTTGTCTCATAAGCGTCTAAATCTGCTTTTGAAATGGATTTGTCGATTTTCATCGCTTCTGATAATTGAATAATCATACTCTCCGCTCCTTAAATAAAAAGGAAAGAGGAGTAGTTACTCCCCTTTTCCATTCTTAGTGCCTTTCGTTTCTTCTTCCACTTCTTCCACTTCTTCAAACCCATTTTCAAGCAATTTTTCAATGATCGTTTCGTTGTCCGTTTCACGGATAACATTTAAATTTTTGAATTTTCTCATTTTAATAACCTCCTATTATGATGGTTTCACGTTTACGAACACTTTCGCAAGTTTAGCTTTTGGAATCCATAAATCATGGAATTTGCGATAGTCTGTTTTCCAAGCGTCTGCAGTTTGGTTAACCGTTGGGTCAAATACACGTACTTTATCAGTCTTAGCAACTGCTACAATAGCGTCTTTAGCACTGATAATCCAGTTGATAGCTTTACTTGAAGAATCTTTTTCGAATCCGCCTTTTTCTTGGCCTGATGTTTTACCATCATTGAATTTGAACGCTGTTTGTAATAAACGTTGTTGTGTACGAACGATAGCATTGTCATTAAATGATACAACGCGAGCATTCATGTTGCCTTTTGCTAATTGAGTTGTAGACATGTGGTCTTTAGCGTTTTTAGCGCTTGCTAATAATGATGCTGTTGTTGGAGACATTGTAATTACTACGTCAGTTACTCCTGTAGCTTCTTCAATAGCAGTTAAGTCTTTTAATAATTCTTCAACGATATTTTCAGCAGTAAGTGCGATTTCTCGAGATTGTGAACCAGCAATTGCAAGTGATGCAATCTTAGAGTAACGATAAGCATCGATTTCTGGAATTACTTGTTGTTTTTGGAATTCGCTCATAACTGTTGAAGCAGTAGCCACAAAGTTTGTTTCGTCCACATCCATTGAATCAAGTGTGAATGAACGTCCACGATCTTGTGTTAATTTGTATGGATTCCATTTCAAATCAACAGAACCAGTTGTGAATCCATTGCTGCGGTCATAGTTTGCTAATCCGTCTGTTAGCATTGTAGCGATTTTAACTTCGTCTCCACCGTTGTATTTGATAAATTTATCGTTTGCTTCCATCCAACCTGTTGTAGATTCTTGAGTCACTTGTTGGTCAAGTAAAGGTTGGAAAATTTTTGAATATTCTAATGTATTTGCCATATATTTTTACCTCTTTCTTTTTCTTTATTGTTTTGTTTCTTCTAACCCGAAGGCTTTTGCAGCTTCAGCAAAAGCTTTGTCAAATTCAGATACTGCTTCTTTACTGTCATCCAATTTAGTATCTTCAACTTTGTAACCATTTGACGAAGGTTGCGCTTCATCCTTGAAAAATACTGGTTTAGATGCACGTAAATCATTAATCTTGTTATCTAAATCTTTAACATTGCCTTGTTCGTCTGCTTCTAACGTACCTAGTAAATACAATCCATACTCCACGTCTGAAATGCCTGCTTTTTCTAAAGCGGAACGAGCTTGATAGTTCATAGCGTTCGTTTTCTCTTGCAATTCTAATTCCTGAATACGTTTTTTATATTCTTCTAGTTGCGTTTGTAACTCTTCGTTCCCTTGGCTGTCTTGATTGCCTTGATTATCTTGATCGCCTTTACTGTTATTTTTTAGTTCGCTAATTGTCGCATTTGCTGTTCTCAATTGCTCACTCTTTTCGTTAAAAACAGTTTTAGGAACTGCTTGTTTAGGAAATTCACTCTTAATTTCTTGCTCTGCAGTAGCTAAATCAATCGTGCCATCTTCCTTTTGATACTTCTTTAGAATGTCAATAATCCATTCCATTTTTATCCCTCCAATTTTATGCTGATTCCAACAGCGGATATATTTTTTTGTGCTTATACTCCACATGAGTCGTAGGTAGTTTATTGACTTGCCCAGGTCAGTTTTGTTGCAACAAAAAAGGACACAACCTTTTCGGTTGTATCCTTAAACTTTTTTATTTTATTTTTTTAATAATCTAAATGAAAAATCTCGTTTTCTTCAAATATCCTTTCGTATTCTTCATTCAATTCCAGAATTTCTTTAGGCGTATCTGGTTTGAATTTTTCTGTAGAAGTATAACTCTCAGTATACCAAGGGCTTATTAGATGATATAATTCTGCTTCTCTTTCCGTCATGGCTCTCATTACCAGTACCCTCCTTCTAAAAGATCAACAATAATATCAGCTAAAGCATGTGATTTTAAAATAGAAAGCGTGTATGCTTCCGAAAGAATCTCATTTGTTTGCTTTAGTTGGCCTGGATATTTTTCATAATATTTATTAGCATAACCACTAATATCTCTAGCAATATTATAATGGTTTTTATCAATCATATCAAGCAGTTTCGCATTAAATTTACGCTTTGCTTCAGCATAACTTATGCCATTCTGCTTTGCGTATTTGTTTACGTATTGATATTGTTGATAATGCCCAAACTCATGAATAATTGGACTCATAGAATCATCATCTACCGCAAAGTAATTCTTGTATTTGCCATCTTTTCTTCTGGTATTATTAGCAGTTTTCAGACGTTTCACTATTGCTTTATGACTTGGAGTAGTTGCGTCTAAATACATCGTGTTTGTACTTGGTGAATACGAACCAAACGCGTTCGGCCTTCCTAGGTCTTTCTTAGCGTCCATCAGAACAATTCTAGGTTTCTCTGCTCCAGTTGGTAAATCTAGTAGCTCTAGTGCCTTATCTACCTGTTTTTCGTAATAGTTGATGCTCTTCTTAGTCCCTTTCAGACTATCAGACACATACATATCATGGTTTGAAGTTAGTACCTTACGCCCACTAAAACTAAGCTGTTCATCCTTAATAACTCGTTTGCTACCTAATTGATGCGACTTCATGTTCTTTGCTTTCATGTAGTCATCATCATCAGACATCAAAAAGCGACGTTCATCAATGTCTTTCTTCCATTGTTCATACGTTCTAAAAGCAATCTTTTCTCCAGTTTCGTTATCTCTTCGATAATCTGGATTGATTCCATCTACAATCGTAATAGTAGTGCAACGGCAATTGATATCCATGCCTGCAACACCAAAACATCTCGGTCCAATCGCTTTGTATCCATCAGACACAAAGAATTCATCAATCTTCACTCTTTGACCATCTAAGTGACCATGGGATTTACGAGTTTTTCTGTCCAATGCAGCAAGCCATTGTTTTTGCAACTCACAGCCTACCTTTTCCATCTCTTCATACGAATTCTGACGTGCTTGCGTTCGCATTCGTCCACCTTCAGTGCGTGCGATTCGCAATGCTTGCCTGTAATTCGCTTCCGAGTTACTTGATATTACACTAGCTATTTCAGCGTATCCATGCCCTTGCAAAATTCCAGAGGTAATTGCCCCTTGAGAGCGATTCGCTAATCTATTTCGTGCTTTATACAATCTTTCCGATAACGTCTTGCTAGCAACTGGTCGTCTTACCGCTGACCTAATAACATCATCTGGAAGAAACGCTATCGGCAAATCTGATTGTTGCGATTCTTCCACAGTGTAGTAACCACCGTAATAACCCGTTTCAAATTGTTCTTGTTTGTAATTCTCAATTACGGTTTTAGTTTGAGGATATACCTCTTGAATTTTTTCAACGATCTCGTCTGTCAATTGTTTTAACCTACCAGTTTGTTGTTGTTTCCAATAAGGTAAATCCTCATACTCATCGAGATATGCTTTCAATTTACTCTTAACGTCTTTCAACGTGTCAGAATAAATGTGATACAATTCTCTATTCATTTTCAGGTCTTGAATCTTCTCCAATTTCTGTAGTTCTTGTTCCCACTGATTCATCGTTTTCACCTACTTCTGAATCTGCTTCAATTGCCTTGCGAACTTCTTCAACATCTAAGCCCCATTGATTGCAAATCATTTCAATAACCGTATCTTCTCCTAAGTATGGAGCGCTTGACACGATAGCGTTGATAAGCGTTTGTTTCGTTTCCGCTTCTAATTTATCAATGTTCGCAATATCCGATTCGTTAACAATCATTTCTGGTTCAATCAGAATTTGAATTCCTTCTGTTGAGTAATTCGTTTGATTTAATCGGTTGATATCGTCAACGATTGCATGCAACGCCCATTTCAATAAAGAGCGTAAACGAATCTCTACTTTACGGCACTTCATTTCAAGAAGCGTATATCGTGATTTAATCACCACGTTTGTTACGTTTCCGTCTCCAGTTTGAGAATTGTCAAATCCCATACCGAACTTGTAAATCGCTTCTTTGTCAATTTCCAATTTTGCTTTTCGTGCTTCAAAAGGAATATCGAACGTCTTCAAATCAACGTTCCCTTTATTGTCTGGATTCCCTACATTTACGATTCCACGAGCTTTGATGTTTTGTCGCAACTCTGAAAGATTCGTTCCACGGAAGCCAGATACAACATAAATCGGCTTGTCATAATCCATTAAGTTGTTGGATAAGAAACAAGCCATCAAATCATAATCATCAATCAGCGCTTTAATCGGTGCTAAGTCCGACTTCTCGCTGTGATTATTTGATAATTTATAAAACGGAATGCGTCCATAAGTACGTGTTAAATACGTTCCGTTATCTGCTTTTGCAACTACGTGTGGTTTCGGATTTTTCGGACGGTCTTTATCAAAAATCAATTTTCCGTTACGGTCCGTCTTAAAGTACGTCACATTCTCATCCGTCCAACGTTCTGCAAACATTACATCTAACAGCTTGTTTTCGACTTGCATTTGTTTCTTGTAGTAACGAATAACTGCGACTTCATCGTATGTTTCGTCATACACCATGAATGTCTTCAAGAATCTTGACACCTGGAAACATAGCTTGTCATCCGCATTCGTTCTCATATACGCATAAGTCGCACCGCTGATAGATACATCTTCTAATAACTCTGAAACGAATAATTGGAAGTCCTCATCGATATATTCATCAATCAATCGTTGCAACTCGTCATTTTCTTTCACTTCAAATCGAACTGGATTACTCATCAAGTAATTCACTTTCTGGTCTACCAATTCAGTGAAGAAGCTATGCGGAATCTGAACATTCGTTGCATACTTATCTTCTTTCAGAACACCGTTATCATCTAAATAAAAGATACGGTTGTTTTTAATATCATGATCACTTTCGTAATATCGACTAGCTGTTTGAGCAGTCGAGTAGGATTCTTTTCCTATTTGCTCTTTAATAGCCGTATCAATTGCCTTAGCAGCAATCTCATAATCTTTACTCATAATTTCTTCGATTTTTATTTCAATCACCCCACAAATCCATCTCTTTTAGTAACGTTCGAATACAATGCATAACGCAACGCATCCATAACGTCATCAAATACCTTAATAGGTAGTCCTGTTTTCTCATCCCACGCATACTGATACACTTCTTCATCGAAGCGAGGTATAGCGTTCCTTAAAACAAATAATTTATTCGTCTTAAAGCCTTTTGCAACGACTTCAATTCCAGATAAGATAGATTTATCAGCATTAAATGCGTTCAATCCATCATTCCACAATCTGTTTACATGTTCTGGACGTGCAGAATCGCAATAAAACGGAATGTTATCACCGTATTTATCAGCGTACTCTCTCGCTTTCAACGCCCAAAAATCAATATCTTTATGCTTTGCAGCACAACCATCTACTAAATACCAGGTCCCGTCATCCGTTTCTCCAATTACTACCATTGCGCCGTAGTGTTCATAACCCCAGTCGACACCCACGAAATAGTTGTTGATTTTCTCATAAGGAACATCGTCCACATAATGAACTTCACGGTTGAAGTCTTTATACACAGCACCTTGACCGATAACCCACAGTCCCTCAATATCTCTATCCCAAAACACTCCTGAAGGAGTAGCTTTCTTGATGCTCTCACGATATCTCTTCGATAAGAAAGTATTATCATCTAACTTAAAATGCTCGTTGATGATGTTTTCACTCTCATTATCAATATAATCACGCTTTAACCAATGATTAGGGTTATCAGGGTTTGTATCTGCTACAATCCGAGCGCCTTCACCAGAACAACGCGAAACGATTTCTTTAAATACTTGCTCTTTTGCAAGAGACGCTTCGTTGACGTATGCACCAAACGCTGTCATCCCTCGAATGTTTCCAAGCCCTGAAATTGTTCCTGTGTAAGCTTGGATAATCTTTACTCCAAACAATCTAAAGCTGTTGTGCTTATCAACTTTGAATTCCATTCCATAGCGATTATACAGTTCCTGTAATACGTTGTTTTGAATGGTACGGCTAGATACTCCAGCCAGTATATATTGAGGTTCAGCAATCCCTAATTCGTTCGCAATCTTACGAACACGAACTAATTCTTGAAGGAACACGTCATTGTTCAATACTGTCTTCCCTGAACGTTTAGCACCATGCAGTACACAGATAAACCAGTCAGAAGCGCGAAGACGTTTTGCAACTTGAATTTGTTTAGGAGTATACACATCACGCAAACTCATCCAATTCATCTCCTAACTTATTCAAATACTCCGCAACTTTCGATTCGTTGCTTTCGTCCATCTTCGTCACTTTCGACTTAAGAACCTCGATTTCTTGTTGAAGTTTTTCATTTACTAATTCGTCACCAACAACAGCCATCTTATTCATTCCCTCAAGTGCGTCCACAAAAGCTTTTGAATTAGCTTGTCGAACGCCTTGCAATTTAATATCTTCCTTTGCTTGATTCTTAAGCCATTCATACTCATTAAATGCTTGTTCTCTAGACCAAAGAGCCATATTTGAGAATTGTTTTAGTAGTTCTCTATACCTTAGCGCGACCTTAGGGTTTTTTAACAATTTTGATGCTTGAACGTCAATTGCGACATCTGTCATTTTTTCAGCGTTATAGGCTTGCTTATACGCTTGCCTTTGAGATTGTCCAGCGATGATTTGCTGAACAAATAACTCTTGCTTTGTTGTTAACTTACTCACTCACTGAACCACCTCCTAATGAATGTATAAAAAAAGAGCCGTTCAAAACGACTCGTACACTTTTAAATAAAAAACCTATTAAGCTCATCACTTAATAGGTAAAAATAAAGGAGTTTACACCACGAGAAAAAAGAATATCTCTTTCCACAACTTCCACATAATAACTATATCATAGATTCATTAGTACTGTTCAGTACAGAATCGTCTTTTTTAGTACATCTTTCAATTTTCTTAACAGCTTCATCATGCAGTATAAAAAGCGTGGTTTTAGATATTTTTAATTCTTCAGCGATTTCATCCCAGCTTTTAGAAGAAATATATTTCATCCAAATGATTGTTCGCTCTCTGGAATTATCTAACTGTTCAATCGCCTGGATAAGTTGATATTTCAAATCAATCAATTTATCCACTTTATCATTAATATAATCATTCAAATTGATTATTTTAACGTATGCATCGTCTTTGAGACTTACTTTCGATTCTTGAACGTTTATTTCTTTTAGAGACGGAGATTTTAAAAAAGAATTATTCAATCGATCTAACTCTTCCATTTTTGTTTTTACTTCCAAATCGATTAAACGAATTTGTTTTAATTGATGTTTAATTCCCATTCTTCACATCCTCTCTAATCTTATTTACTAGCGTTGGCCCAAAGTCTTCAGTATCTGATAAATAATCAAAATATTGACTGAAGAAGAACCGTTCGCAGTCCATTTTCATATTCCACGCTGTTCGGTGATGCCTATTCTTAAAGTGTTTTTCTTTTAAATTCCAATCATTATCAACTATTTTTTTGTGCATCAAATACCTTAGAGACGTTCTATAATCATCAACCGCTCTTTCAATAATTCCAGCACATAGTCTGTAATAACCTCTATCGTCCATTATTCACCTCACAATAAAGTTTCTAATCTATCGACTTGAAATCCCGTCCAAGCTTTGTTCGGATTATCAAATTCATCGTCAATTACTACCACAGGAAGCGACGTGAATCCATAATGCTTTAATAGTTCAAACGCTCCTGGATTCGCTTCGATGTCTACTGCTTCGAATGGAATAATGTTTTTATTAAGCCATATTTTAGTAAATTCACATTGCATACATCTCGGTTTAGAATAAACTGTAATCATTTAATCACCTTCCACAAACAGCTCGATGATTTCATCCCCAAACAAGTCGATTGCACGTTGGGCGTCATTACCGTCTTTAAAGTAGCCGAAAAGATTAAATTCATTCACCGTCCAATATGATACAACATATAAATCTCTTTCATTTCCACATTTAATAATGTGTTTTCCTTGATCTACGTCATTCCAATCCACCTTCCAATCCCCATTACACTCATCACGAAACGCTATAAATCGTGTAAGTAGTTTTCTGCGTTTTGATTCTAGTTCGGCTGTTTCTTTGGTTAGGAAGGTGTTGCCTGTATTGAATCGGTCCTTGTCTTCCCATTTACCAGTCCAAAAAGAAGAATAAACACCTCCATAAGAGTAGAGACACCAGTATTCATCCCCTTTTTTATACGGGCATTTCATTTCCCATGTATCTTCCTCTTCATCAGGAATTTCAATATCATCCAATAATTTTGATAATTCCTCTACGAAACCATTTATCCTATCCCCAAATTCCACTATTGCCTTTTTAAATTCCACTAACGATTTTACGTCTTGTTTTTTATTTTCCATTGTTATCCTCCATATCTTTTTAAAAACTTGAATTCACGTTCCATTTCACTTTCAATTCGTTCTTTGATTTTTTCTTTCACCATTTCGTTTACTTTTTTTAGCCCATATTTATCAATCAAAGCTTCATCAACATATGCATCGTAGTGATACTTCAATGCTTCGCCAAATAATTTAGATTTCACGATATTGATTTGTTCTTTGAAGAATTGTTCTCTCAACAGCTCAACAGCTGTCTTCCACAAATCATTGTCAAATAGAATGATTCTAAAGTTGACTTTAATTGTCATCGTCATTTCCGTTTCGTCCATATTTCTTCCTCCTTCTTTGCATCTAAGGCTCGTTTGCTACTTTCCCACACTTCTCTATACGTTTCCCAAAGACCTATAAATTGATATAGAATCACTCCATCTTGTTCTATCGTGCATTGTTCTACATAATATCCATCGACTTCGAGTTTTCCATATTTTTCTTCAAAATCTTCGAGTATTTTTTTAATATTTATAGTCATCAGGATTTAACCTCGCCGGCCATTCAATCATGTTTGGATTATTCTTCAATTGTTCGTTTAACGTAATTGCATTTTCTATTGCCTTCAACGATGTTTCAAACCCCACCAAGAAAGCGAATCGTTCATCATAGCTCATTTCTTCAAGCTGTCCATAGTTGATATCTTTTTGGAATTGTTTCAACGCTCGTTCATACATCGACATATCCTTGTACTTACAATGAGCTACAATCAAGTAATGCACATCGTCTATTAATTTCTTTAATTCGTCTTTAACCAACCGTCTTCACCGCCTTTTCTACTTTTGGTAGATTTTCTACAATCTTGTCTCTCGTATTAGGTGCGATTGCGTATGGGTCTTTCATAAACTTAACTAGCGTATTCGCATTTACTTTTAACGCTCTTGAAGCAGCTAGAATCTTATCGCTAGAATCTTCAATCATTCCATGGATGTAAGTGATCGCTTCGCCATAATTCTCACCCATGTATTTAAACGCCGTTTTACTAATTCGTTCTTGATACGGGTCCTTAACGATAGTCCCTTCGATAGAATGTTCTTTAATAAACTCTAAAACTTCATTTGGCGTTTTAAAATGCATCGCTTGTTTAATGTCAGTTGTAAATTTGTGCGTATATCGTGGATGATTCTTTGCAAGATATCCCATCATGCTAGAATAATCTACAATCTCTTTAAAGTAATAACCGTTAGTATTTCTTACGACGTACATAGTTGCCTCCTAAAATGGGAAATCGTCATCCGTTAACGTTTCTACGTTTCCATTAGTTACAAAAGGGTCTTGCGCATTCGAACTATTTGCATGGCGTTGTTCAGTAACGTTACGAGACTCAAGCAATGAGAAGTTCTCAGCTAGCACTTCAGTCACATAAACTTTTTGGCCTTGTTGGTTATCATAGCTACGAGTTTGAATACGTCCTTCAATTCCTACTAGTGAGCCTTTACGAGTGAAATTCGCAAAGTTTTCTGCGGCTTTATTCCACATAACGCAATTGATAAAATCTGTTTCACGTTCACTATTTTGGTTTTTATAACGACGATCAACCGCAACGGTAAAACTCGCATAAGCCGTTCCGTTTAATGTATATCTTAAATCAACGTCTTTAGTTAATCGTCCGACTAGCACCACATCATTAATCATTTTCTTCATCTCCTAAATATTTTTCATGTGCTTTTAAATCACCATTGAGTATCTTATCTACTCGTTTAAATTCCTTGATCGCTTGATTCCGTAAGGCTTTAATTCCGTCTTTTCGTACCTCGTCGGTTTCTGGTATATAGTAACCTGTCTTACCGTATCGCTCTCCGATAATCACTATGCCGTATCTATCAATCAGATTGTCTATGGTACGTTTTACTAATCTGTCTGATATTTTTAAGATTCGAACGATGTCAATACGGTTAATTCGTCTGTCATCTCCGACTGGAATTAGTCTCAGTACTTTTCGTTCTAAGTGGCTCATTCTATTACTCAATTTTCCATTCTCCTTTAACTTTTCTTGCTTTTCGAAGCGGTGTGCCATACATGCTTTCAAACATCTTCTTTTTGAGTTTGAATATATCCGTCTCGTATCCTTTCACGTCAACGTATTCCACTTCGCCATCAATGTACGTGATGACGAAATCCGCAATGTAATGTACCGCTCTCACTTTCCGCCCTTCGATTTCGTAAGAAGGCAGAATGACAATTCGCTTCTGCCGTTCTACGCTAGATATCATTTTCGCTTTTTTTAAATACTTCAGATATCCGTAGAAATCTGCTTCTGCCTTGCTGTCGAATTTGATATCGTCTACCTCCGTCTTCTTAGCGTTGTATTTCGATGTCCGTTTATACATAACTCCTCCTATCGATACAACTGGTTGTATTCCTGTTCTGTCATTTCGCCTTTGATAAGTCGTCTCTTATTAGCGAGAAATTCGTCAGGGTTATCAGTTGTTTTTAGATTAGCGATTTGCATAATCATCTCTGTATATTTTTTAGGATTATTAGCGTACTCCAATCTTTCTGATTCCATATCGCTCATCATTAGAAGCCTACCTCCTCAATTCCGTCTAGCTGTTCGAGTTTCTTTATCCGTTCAGCTTTTTCTTCCGCTGTTTCTTGTGGCATTTTTTTCGTGATGTGAGGTGGAACTGTTTCTTCAAAGGCTTTTCTATATCTGTTACGATTCCGTTCATTCTCAAATGCTACTTGCTCGGCTTTCACTTGCTCGATAGTCATTATCCCTTTCTTTCTCCAACTCTCAAGAATTTTTTTTGCATAGCTAAACGGCTTTTGATTCTCTGTTGCTTTCCTGAAAGCCTCAATGACCAATTCGCTATTAAATTCTTCTGCATATTGCGCCAACGTTTCGTACACAAGCGGAGTTAATACACCAAAGTTTTGTTGATACGATTCAATCACAATTGATAATTTATTTTTAATTTCAGTTGCAGTTGCTGTCGTTTTATTCTCTTCCGAAGAGTCGTCTTGTATATATTCACTACAAGAGTCTATTTCAACAGCATCTTTTACTTTACTTTTCTTTCCTTTTCTTTTCTTTCCTTTACTTTGTGGATTATTGCATACATTAATTCTCTCTGACTGGGGGTTATTGTATACATTAACATCGCTTGGATGGGGTTTCTGTATACAATAACTAGGGTTTATGTTGACACTTTGTCTTCTTTCGCTTGCTTTCTTATATCTCTCTTGAATGCCTTCAGAAGTCAAAATGTTGTATGTCTCAAACATGGATTTATCAAATAATCCAACTTGCACAGCTTTCATAACCGTCTCTTGTACTAGCGCCTCGTTAGTCCCAACCTCGTCGGAAACTAGGAAGCACATATCTTCGTCCCACAAGATGTAATACCCAGCGTCTTTGTAGATATTACACAGCAGGCAAATAAGTACAGCAATCGACTGAATGCCTTGTGCTCTTTTAATTTTTTTTACTTTAATGTCCTGCAAAAAATCCACATCGAGAGGAAAATAGTCAAGTCCTTCTTTCTGAGGTCTAGCCATAGCTACTCTCCTATCCAATGTTAAATTCGCTTAC
>ERZ772766.836-NODE-836-length-17462-cov-5.580399_pt1 | contig 17462 bp, 16 predicted proteins | sample MGYA00511379_ERZ772766 | MGnify/ENA primary metagenome ERZ772766 (study PRJEB29015, sample SAMEA2737895) | human oral metagenome | biome: human oral; feature: human-associated habitat; material: dental | place: China | collected 2116 ...
TAAACTTAACGATTCCAATTTCCAACTATCATTTAAATTATATCTATACCATGTTTTTATTGTGTTATTCGTAAAAAATATAATCAATTTTTCTTCAACAAATAGCTTTTGATAAAATAAATATCGGATATCTGTTTCGGTTAAATCTGTTGGTTTATGATTTAACGTAATTGATGCTTTTGTATAATCTTGATGAAATATGATGTTTCGAAAATCACCTTCATCTATACGAAATTTATTTAAATCAAGTGTTTCATTATTTTTTAAACTTGGAAATAATTTGAAATCAAATGATTTTGTTTCTTTTTTATCTTTTGATGAAATATAAATATTTTGATTATTATAAATATCAATAGGTAATTTTTCGAAAACTAATTTATCATTCGGATATAAACTATTCCATTCATTTATATCAAAAGTATCATCATTTATGTATAATGTTTTGAAATCAACATTTGCTTTTCGATATAAATCAATATTCAATCCTGAAACGAAATTATCCCATGTATTATCTAATAATATACCAAATTTATTGAAATCAAGATAGTTTAAAGCTAATGTGAAATTTAAGAATTTCGGTGATAATTTTGTATTATTCGATAATATCACATAATTTTTAATAACTTCTATTTCTCGATTTGGTTTTATTTTAAATGATAACGAACATTCAAAAGTGGTTAAATCTTTCAATATCAATGTAAATTCATCGTTTTCATAATAATTTACAACAAACAATATCGATTTTTTATTCGAATCAAAACTGATTTGCTTGTTATCAATTATCTTTACTTTATCACCAATATTTAATATTTTGTTATATATATCTTTTGAAATTAATCCTTGATTCAGATTATTTTCCGTATCAATAACCAAATTTGGATTATTCTTAATATCTGAAATCGTAATTGCTTCGTTTGATTTATTACCATTTTTTGAATATAACAATGTTTGAATTTCTGTATCTACAACATAAGCATTGGTTAAATTCAATGGTTCATCAAAATTCAAATATAACTTATTATTTTCAGATATAATCTTAACCAAAAATTCTTCACCATCATTAAAAATAAGTGTATAATAAATATCTTTGTTGATGATTAAAGGATTTTCGATTAATGTATTATTTGGTTGAAATTCTATTTTCTGAATATTGATTTGATACGGTGTTTTAAGAATAATACCGTAACTTTCGTATTCAGGTTTATATATAGGTGTTATCTGATTCATTTCGATGTTATATTGATATTTTCGTATAACTGAAAATTATTGTTATCACTATCTATTATTTTGAAATTACCTTTCAATATCGGTAATTTATTTGTATGTTCTATGAATTTTGATTTCGATTTACCTTTATCTGATTCTTTAAATATGGTGTATTCGAAAGTTATATTGTTTGTTTGAGAGAATTCTTGAAACAAACTTTCAAAATTGATTCGATGATGTTTATCAAATAAGAATTTACAGAATTCAAAATAAATCAATCTTGACAATTCTTCACTATATTTATTTTGTTCGTAAATGTTGTTAAATATAAGCTGGACAGCATATTTCTCAACACTTGCGGTTGCTAATGTATGTGATGATAGTGCATATTCATTTTCTGATATGATACTTTCCAAATCATCAAATTCTTCTTTCGAAAATTGATATGATTTATTATCTATTACTCGATTATATTCTAATGCAATCAAATATTCAGGTATAGATTCCAAATTAATAATTTTCGATATGTATATGTGATTAATTGATTTTTTATTATCATCAACATATATATTCTGAATTAATATATTAGAAAATTTGGAAAGAAAGTTTCGATAGCTTTCGTTATCAAATAACAATGTACTACCATGATTATATCCGATTGCTGCCTTTAAAGCATTTGTTGTTGTACCGTTCGAACCAAAATTGAATCCTTTATAATTTCTTATCTGAATGTCATCATCGTTTATTTCAATTGATTCACCACCAGATGTTATAATTTTATCTATTTCAAATTCAGTTTGATACGATAAATTACCATATTCACCATTACATAATCTATAACTGATATTTACCACATCACCTTCGTTTAAACCTTTCACATAAAGTATGATTGGATATTCAACAGATATACTGTATTTAACGATAAATTGGAGATTATCGTAATCATTTACATTATTGTAGAACGATTTAACTTCAGTAAATTGTTTATTTCCAACAGATAATTTAATCGATTTTTCTACAATAGCATCAGATTTTAGATATATGTTTTCGATTAAATCACCTTTTGCTGTATATGTTTTTTCTTCCAATATACCTTCAGCAACAGGAATCAACAATAAATCATTTGTCAATGTTAATGTGGTATCTCCGTTATAATAATATTCAACTTTATTTAGTTTGTTACGGAATTTTGTATATGGTGTAATATATAATGGATAACCATTTTTGTTGAATAGCTTTTGATTTGCTTTAACCATCAAAATACCTTTACTTTCAACTTTCATCACAGGTTCAATTCCATTTTGAGCAGCTAAATTCCTTAATGCAATATTTGATGTAGCTGTCATAATATTACGTTCTCTTTGAAGAATATTAAGTTTGGTATCTAAATATTCCAAAGCAGATTTAGTATTATTAAACAACTGCCATAATATGTTTGTCTGTTTTGCTGGAATCAGACTGCTTATGAACTCTTTTAAATTTAATGACATTCTATATCAATGTAAGAAAAATTGAAATCATAAAAACCTCCCAAATTTAACTATATTTTGCTATTTTAATCGATTTGGTGATGTTTTCTTGCTCAATTTAATTATTAATTCCCAATTTTAGTATAAATCTTGTAATTAAATGATTTATGGTTAGCTATAAAACATATCTTATATATTGAATTATCGATTTCAGGAAATTTCAAATCTTTTCCATCATTTAAACCGTATGATTTATTTAAATGTGTTAAATGGATTACATCTGAATAATTTATGAATTTTTCATATATTGATTTACCGCCAATTATCCATATAATCTTATTATTATCGAATTTATCAGCAAATTTACATATATCAAATTTATCGATATTGTAACAATCAATATCCATTCGATATTTTATTTTTTCAGGCATTTCACCATTATATAACACTATATTCGTTCTATTCTTAAGTGGTTTGAATTTCAACGATTTAAATGTGTTATATCCCATAACAACTATGTGTGAAGTAGTTAAATATTGGAAATTCTTTAAATCATCAGGTTCTTTCCATAACAACCCATTAATTGATTTATTTCCAATTACCCAATTTTTATCTACAGCCACTATTGTTTTTATTACTCCCATAATTTAAATTTGTTTATCAAATTTTTATTGCTCCCATTCCGATTTTATGAAAAATTCTAATTTAATTGGTTCTGAATCTTTATATGTCGATAATTCTTTAATCTCCAGTAATAAATATATCAAATCTTTACCTTCAACATTTGTTATCTTTATAGCATAATCGGTTTGAAAATATATCGTATGATAACAGTTTTCAGCAATAAAATTTGATATTTCATTTTTGATTTGATTCAATGTTATGTATTGATTGAATATGTATCGATTTGTATCTAATGAATATTTAACACCCCATAAATCATTAGGTAACATTTTTATCGCTAACTCTATTTCCTGTATGTACAATTCAATTCTCGATGTAAGTACAGAATCGTTATGATTTGTGTAATGTAGATTTAAATCGATAACATTAGATTGTTCTAAATTTGAAATCATATTAATCCATAAATTTAACGTTCTTTGAATCTAAAAATGTGGAAAGTCTCGAAAGCACATCGAAATGAGTAGTCCAAAAACCATCATTATGTTCTTCAATTAATATTCTTGAAGCTTCGTTATTTACCGTTTTCATGTTCAATTTGAACTGATAACCTATACTTCGAGAATTATTATATTGTTTACGATATGTAGGTAATTCAAAATTGGTGATTTTATTTATAAATGGTGATATAAAATTGATACCATGTAATTTATCTACATTCTTATTATCTCTGTAGAAGAATAATAATACATTGAATTCGAAATCATCATTTGTATTATCGAGATATTGTACTGTATCGAAATCAATTACTTTTCGTTGTTCTTCTCTTTCAAATAAATATTGTTTACTTCCGTTATCATATAAACAATCATCTGAATTGTTAGGAACTGATGATTGAAGTATTGTTGGAAAGTCTTCGATTAATTTCTTTTCAAACTTTACTTTCTTTGCATCATTAGGAATAACAGCAACCACTTCACCCCAACCGTTATTGTTTTCAGTTCGAACAAAATTACTTGTCATAATTTTATTGATATAAACCATATTATCGAATATGCTGCTATAAGTTATACCGCACTTATTCAATAATTTGTAGAAAGCTAATTCAACACAGTTATCGAAATTACCACTATTATTTATGATATTTTCCATATAAAACTGTATAGCTTTCGGAATAACAGTATTAGGATTTGTTTCTGTTATATTTATTGAATTCAAATCAATAAAAAATGATGGGTTTTCATATAACGGTAATTTCAAAGCTACACATTTTGAAAAATAATATGGTGTATTATTCGCTACAGCATAATCAAAATCAAGATGAGCTTTTGAAAATGTAATGTAAGTTGATGAATCTAAAAGTAAACTGTTATAGATTGGTAAATTCATTTTTTAAAAATATTTTTGTAACTAACCGTAATATATATTATGAAATCTAAAAATTATAAAATGAGTTTTCTTGATTCCTTCAAAACAAAGACAGAAGAAATAAAATATTATGAAATGGGTCGAATGAAATCATACATAACACCTGAATTTCGTATGAAGCATTTAAAATATGTTGACCCAATATCATTAAATTTTAAATGTTTGTTCAATTTTGAATCAGAACATGGTTTATTAGCTTCGGAAGAACACAAAAATTCTGCATTAGCTTATTTAAAACGAATAGGTCAAGAAGAACGATATGAATTATTAAAGGTTTGGATTGACCTCTTTAAATTATTGTTTAGAGACTATGAATTCTTGATTTTAGATGTTATCGGATTAGATAGAATCCAAAATATCAAACCATCTGAATTTTTCAATAATCAAGAAGACAATATCGAATTTAATATAAGAGAAACATCTGACATGTTTGTTCAGATGCTTTTAACCACATATAGACAAATATGGTTTGATAATTTACGAAAAGTAGAAGTATTACCTGAAAATTTAAGATACTTTGATATGTCCGTTTTCGTATATTCAGCAGGTTATTATGATATGTTTATGTATGATAACAACGGTGAAAAATATGATAACAATAAAGATATTGATAGATACATATATCCTACGATTAGAAAACTTGATACCAAAGATACTTTAGATTATAAAAAATTTGAGGAATTCAATCACGTAATATATAAATTATCGAATTGTATGATTGATAACGAAATATCAGGTAAAAATTTTCTTTCCGGTTTAAACAATGAACCAAACAGCGATTATGTGAGAAATAATTTAGCTATCAATTATCGATATGCAGAATATTCAGGTGTTTTCAATAATACAATTGGTAACTTCAATATTGGTGCTTTACTTGCTTTATCTGCTGAGTTTTCAAAAGACTTAAGAGAATTGAATATCAATCAAAAAGAAAAAACAACAATCAGAAGTCAATTTAATGACCTCAAAAAGAAAATAAAGAATCAAAAAGATGAATGGAAAGATTCATTTAAAAATGCTGAAATCTTAAAACGAACATATTCAAATTTGAAAAATTCTGCTGAAACTCGTCTGTTACAACAAATCGGTAAATTAGCATCTAATACATCACCATTAGGGAATTTAATGTCTAAGATGACACCAAAATTTGCTGAACAGATGATTTTTCAAGCATTCAATAAAGGTATGACAATATTTGAAGATAGATTAATAAACAATCCACTTACGAAATTGAATAACATACTTATGAGTAATTTCTCCGTATTTTCAAGAGGAACAGCTGGTTCAGAAGTATTTAAATCAGATGGTAAACCAGAAACAGATAATTCTGTAACATACGGTAATGATAACATTTATAATTCTTGGAGTAATCAAAATTCAAGAAATATTTTCCTTAATAATGATAATATATATCAAAGAGATGGTTTTTAATTTTTAAATAATGGCAGAATCATTTGAAAAAGAACTTAATAACATTCAAATATACTTTGGCAAAGTTGTCGATATAAAAGATAACCTTCATCAAAATCGTATAAAATGTACGATACAAGATTATACTGATGAAATCGAAAAAGACAATTTACCATGGTATTATCCATTTTTCGGACAAAATTATTTACCATCTGAAGGAGATATTGTACCGGTAATCATATTCAACAAGAATTTCGCTCAAGGATTTTATAATCCAAAAATTGATTTACTATCTCGAACTGATAATAAATCAATTTCAGATGGTGAAGAATATGAACAATATGTAGAATTATATGATAAATTTGGTGTTCAAGCAACTTACAAGAAAGAGAAAGGTTGGGAATTTATAAACCAAAAGACTTTTGCTCAATTAGAAACAGAAAAGATTAGTTTGAAAACACCAAAAGAACAGATAATAATTACAGATGATAGAATAGATATCGGTAACGATGGTCCTGCGATGCCATTAGGTGATAAAACAGTTGAATCTTTCGAAAAACATTTAAATGATGTAATGCGGAGATATGATGAGATTATGGATTTACTTGATACAATCCAGAATGCTTGTACAAATCCGTTTACATTACCAATTAAAGGAGCATTGTTACCTAAATTATTGATAGCGAAACAAAAATTCAAACCAGACGAAAACAGTTTGAAAGAATTCCACAAAACAATTCAATCCAAAAAAGTATTTATAGAATAATTCAAGATGAATGATTTAATTATTTTCGATATAAACAAAAATATCATAAATGATACAATCACATTATCTCATTATGAGGAGATTTTTGATTATCATATATTTGGTTTAAAACGATTCAATATTGGTATATTTGATATTATCGATAGTGAATCGTTAGAATCATATTTAAGTGATGAAAGCAAATTCGTTCAGATAAAGAAAACAAAGATATATGGTGTTTATGATAGTAATAATGAATTTTATGAATCTGGAACACCTGTTATTAAGAAAGTTGGATTGAATCGAAATGAATCAGATATTGATATGTTATCGAATAATTTTTCATACACTATTCATTTCAATGTTAAATCTATTGTTTCAAAAGATTATATAGTTATACTTTTAGTTACTGATACTGTTGATACAACCAAACAAAGAAAAATAGTTATCAATTTTAAATCAACAGAAACGGAAAAGAAAAGTATATATGATGATTTATTGATTAATTATGATTTACCAGATTACAACAAACTTGAAAAAGCAATAGTTAACGAAGATAAAGCACATCTCATCAAAAGATTATTACTTGATTATAAAAATATAATGGTATCAAAAGGAACTGATGAAAGTATTCGAAAATTCTTATATTTCATCGGATTTGACCATGATACTGTAAAGGTATATCCGGAATATGTAACAGATGACGGTAAAAAGACAATAGTACCAAATAAAGATGTTGATGTCAAAACAGGTTATTATTGGGTTATGTACGATAATTACCGTCATTTCGATAATATAAACGAAGGACTTACGAACAAAAATCTACCATATAGACCATTAAATAATACAAATATAGATGAATTTTTTGAAAGATTGTTTTATGGAATAACATTAGCTAATCGATATTTTACAATTCCTGAACAAGATATATCATTTTTTGGTTTAATTAATTCAGCTAATTGGGGTAAATTCATTTCAACTGCGGGTAATACATCGATTGTTCATAAAGACAACATACATTATTTCAAGGATTATATCGATATAGATTTGTTTGTTCAAGAGAGATTAGACGAAACAACATATATCGTAAGAGATAATCGACAAAAATTGAATAAGATATTTAAAACCGAAGTTAAATGTATAATAAACAGTAATTCGTTGGTTAAAAAGAATTTATTTCTGATAGATAGAGAAATTGCTGATGATGAAATACCGTCCGGAATACAACCGTTTACATATATCAAAACATTCGGTAACATATTAAATTTTCAGATAAAAAATAATAATCCATCATTTAAAATATATGTTGATTATAAGATTTATGATGAATACGATTTAACAACAGCAATTGAAAGTAATCGTTTTATTCTGAATCCAAACGAAATTCATAAAATCAAATATCTAACCAAAAAATCATCTGATTACATCATAAAAGTAGATATAAGAGATGATTGGAATAATCGGGAATTATATACTTATAAATATTTACTTGATGATAGTATTGATAGATTGGATTTTGAAATATTCAATACAACTACGGTTTTTGGTGATATACAGAACTATAATATTAATTCAGATGTCGATTCACCTTCGTTTACATCATCACCCTTAAATATAAGTAGAGTACTTGATTTATTTGATGTAGAAAGATTAGCTGATTTGAGAGAATATTTTGAAATCGAAAGACAAAGAAATACTCGAAATTTGAATAAAAACGAAAGATATTTGTTAGATTCAATTTCAAAGAATACAATAATTGAAAATTGTACTGAAACACTTCCAATAAAATATTTAGATACACATATTCAATTAGGTAGTATTCCAGCAGATGATAATAAAGTATTGTTATTGCTCGATAACACATCATTAAATCATAAGTTCTATGAATTACCGAATGATAAAATAAATATCGAAAATGATTATTATCCATCAAATTTATTTTTACAGATTTCCGATATTATAGAAGATTCAAATAATCCATCTGTAAAGAAAAAATATATATTTGTTACAACAACTGAAGTAGGTATCGATTTATCATTATTTAAACTATTTTATGTTGAAAGAAGTTTTTATCAGGAGTTGAAAGATAATAGTTTTGATGATAGTTTTGATGGTTCGTTTACAGTTGTAGGTGGTGTAAATTTTAATGATTCGAGATTCAAACAGATATACGAATTACCAGATTATATTCAAACAGATATACCTATAAATTTTGATGTTGATACTGTGTTTTACGATAATAATCATCAATATAATTTAAAACTACCGAAAGATAACAAAAAGGTTAATTCATTATATCCTCGAATGATAAAAATTACCGAATCAATAGGTAATACGTATTATTTAAAAATTGGTGATGTAATATGTGCTCGAATTAACAACAATTATATAACGGATTATATAAATCTTAAATGGAGTGTTATTAATGCTTTCGATAAAAAAGTATTATTTGAAACCAATGATTATATGTTGAAATATAGAATTAATCGTAAGACAATCTATGATATAAAGTGTGAATTCGATATATATGGAAAACATTACACAATTCTTAAGAAAGCAATTCAAAGTTCGTTAAAATATGAATAATAATATTAACAATTATATAATAGGTATAGATTTATCTCTTAAATCAACAGGTATAACTATTTATAATTCGGTAGATAATAAGATAATATTTGGTAATATCGTAAATAATAAATTTTCAGATAAACATAGATTCCAAAATATCAATTATATCAAATATAATGATAAACCATCGAATTTTAATTATACACAATCATTAAAAAATAATAGTGATTATTCAGTTTATGAAGCTAATCAGAGTTTAAAGATAATGATGTGTGTTAAATCGATAATGATGGTATTAATTAATCAATTATCGAAAACAAATCATAATGTAATAGTTTTTGAATCACACTTATTGCCTCAAGTGTTAGGTTCGAAGCAGTTTCGAGGTTTATCACATCTTATTGCATTACAACACATGTTAAGAGAAAACATAATTGCTTATTCGATAAAAGAAAATATATCAATCGAATTTTGTTTTTTCTCACCATCTGAAGTTAAATCACTATTCTGTGGTAATGGTAAAGCAGATAAATCTGAAATGATTGATATGTTCATAAAAGAATATGATGGTAATAGATTAATTCCTGATATATCTAAAAGAGATTCGAACGAAGTAATCATATATTTGAATGATATTGTTGATAGTTTTGGATTAATATGTTGTTATTTGATACGATATTACGATATATTTGAAATCAAAAAGAAACCAAAAATTAAAAAACATAAATCAAAAACCGAAAATACTTTTAAGAATAATTTAATAAATTCGATAATATGAGTAAAAGTTTTGCTTTCGATAATAATAAATTAATCAATTTACATTCAGATGAAAACCCAATATTGAATATTAACGAAGAATGTTATTTTCTTTTTTGGTCTGAAGAAAACTATCATATACCGTTAATTGGTAATGGTACAATAGTTAATGATAAATTTATTTCAATAATTGATAAAGAATATTATATTCAATTGAATTCTGTAATTGAAAATAATGAAATAATAGATAAATATTTGTATAATATATATTTTGATGTATTTTCAGAAAATAATAAATCGATAAATATTAAGTTTTCGAAAAATTTACTTAACAAATATAACCCAATATTTAAACAAAATGGATTTTTCGTAAGAAATTCATTAAAAGAAATTACCGAATTACAAACGTTTTATATTCAGATAATTAAAGATAATCTTCAAACTAAAATCGACCAAATAAATGAGCTTATTTGATAGTACCGAGAAAGATATTTTCAAAGATGTTATAGACATGTACGAAAGAGATGACAGGATTATGCCATCTTCAGATTTGTATACATCAGAGTTAGTTGGTCGTCTCCAGAAAGGTGAAAAATATCGTTCTCGTTTAAATAAAAGGTATCTTATAAAGTTAAATGGAATAAGTCCAGATGACTCTCAAAACTATAAATCAGCAAGTTTTCAACCACAGACATTTTCTGATTTGTGTAAGATGACTCATAACGGAGCTCAACTGTATGATGTTGAAGATTTCTTATATTGTCGAAATATAAATTATCCCATAAATAGATTAATTACTCTTCGAAGATTTGCATTACCAGTTACAGATAATATATACGATGCGTTTGCACAGGATAGAACAGATATAGCTCGAATGGTTACATTTTTTGACAATAACACTAATAAGTTGGAAGATATATTAACATTCACTTATGGGTTGAATTGGAGAGAAATGACTGCTGAATTTGAAACAGCATCTATGGAAGGTAACCAATCAGGTTTTAGCGGTAATATGAAATCGATAATGAGTATAATTGACCCGAAATTAGCTCAAAATTCTTTAAGAGGTCAAAATAAATTACAGTATGACCCTAAAACTGATGGTAATAAAATTTTCGGACCTGTAGATAGTATTTCGAAAACCCATTATAGAGATATTGGAATGGAATTCGAAAAAACATTTGATTTGGTGTTTGAATATGATTTACGGTCTATAAACGGTATTACACCAGAATTTGCATTAAAAGATGTTTTAGCCAATGTACTTGCAACAACATTTAATGATGCTAAATTCTGGGGTGGTACAAGATATTATGTTGGTGAAAGACCGTCACAATATATAAAAAACTTTGACTGGATGAATCCTGATTCGATTGATAATTTCTTTCAAAAAGGTTGGGATAATTTAAAATCATTTTATAACGGTTTAAAGAATCAAGCAGGAGGTTCCAAAATTCAATTAATTAAAAATATATTGATGAATGGACTTGCTATTGGAATTGGTAAAATGCTTGATAAAGTTGGTAGACCATCTATACCTGTAATGAACAGTTTATTATCTGGTGAACCAACAGGAAATTGGCATATAACCATAGGAAATCCAGATAATCCAATTATGTGTATAGGTAATTTATTACTTGATAATGTTGAAGTATCATTTCCTACAGATAGTTTAGGTTTCGGTGATTTTCCAACAAAATTAAAGGTTACTGTTAAACTTAAATCTGGTATGCCAAAAGATAAAGCAGGTATCGAAATGATGTTTAATCATGGACGTTCCAGAATTTATTATCAACCAGAAGTACTTTACACAGGTAGAAAAGGTGTTAAAAATAATGGTACTGTTCAAAGTTTTGAGAGAGACGTTGTAGACCTATCTGTAGCAACAGCAACAAATATATGGTCATCGATTGTAAATACTCCGAGAGTAGAAGATTATGAAACGAAAAATCTTGTGAAAGCTGCAAAATCTTTCGATGGAAATGAACCAATCAAATGGCTTGATAATGTTGTAAAAGAAACAGATAAAAGTGTATCTTCAGCTTCTGAAAAACAAGAAAAAGCTGTTAAATCTGGTAAACGAAAAGATACCAAAACCCACATAAACGAATCTAAAAAATCTGTAGCTAAATTATTTGACAATAAAACGAAAAATCAAAATATATCTGGATAAAAACATTATGAAATATTTAGTATATCACTTATAATATTTTGCATCAAAATTTTGTATCTTTGCATCATAATAATATATAAAGAATTTATTTTATGGACGATTCAAGAAAACTCTCACCAGAAGAGAAACAGAAAATCAAATTTAAAGAAGTAAAAACAACTAATGGTAAATTGGTTCGTAATGCTGCTGAAACAGCCGCTTTCTATTTAAAGAAGATACCTGAATATTCAGTGTTATCTCATCAAATAGAACAACTTGAAGATGAATTAGAAATTTACGAAAGAAACAAAGATGCTGTTTTAATCTCTAAAACATCTGTAATGATTAAATCTTTGAAAGCTTTGAAAAAACAAATGTCAAAAATAGTTCGAGGAAAAGACATTACAGATGCTGATAAAGATAAATCAAGAGCGAAAAAGATTGTTAAATCTGATAAATTGATTCAGCTTGAAGAAAAACGAACACAATTAGCTCAAAAATTAAATGATTTATCACCATCTTATTGGATGCGAAGATTGAGAGATGCTGAAATATTGTTGGAAGATACAAAAAATCATTTAAATTACAATGAAGAATTGTTTGATGTTGATGAATATTTCAGTACAAATAAGGAAATAAACATCAAAAATACCGAAGATAAAATAAAAGAGGTTGAAGCTGAAAGAAACAATATTTATGTAAGTATTGGAAAAATTGTAGGTAAACCAACATCTGAGTTATTAGAACTTACAAAAAATGAAATTAAATCATTACTCAATGAAGCTTTGAGAGAAGATTACGAAGCCTGTAAAGATGAAATAGACTCTACAAATATGGCAATGGCTATTGAAAAAGAATCTTTGAGAGATGAAAATTCCGTTAAACTTACAGATTTAGTTTTTTCTGTTTTAAATACGGAATCACCAGATGATGATTTAGCTAATCCTGATTCACCAAAAGGAAAACGAGCAAGAGAGATGATGGCGGTAGCAAATATTCCTTTTGTAAATGCGGTTGCAAATTATAATTGTAGAAAATATAATTTACTTAATTTGTTTGATGATGCGGTTTCGGCTGGTTTGTTAGGATTAACTCAAGCAATTAATGTATGGTATTCTAAACAAGTGATGATTGACCAACCACTTCCGTTTAAAACATTTGCAAGCAGTTATATAACAAACCAAATTAAGGAAGAACTCGCATCATTAGGTAGAACAAGTGGACAAATATCTGGTTCAAATTATGCTGATAAAGTCCATTATCAATCAAAACGTGTAACTAACTTTATGAAAGCAAATTCAGATTTGTTTTCAGATATTGATGAAGAACAAGTAAAAATTATTGTTGAAGGATTGCATGATGATGATTTGAGGTCAATCAATTCATCTACAAATCAGTCAGACATTGAAGGTACAGTAACGGGTGATGAAGAAGAATCCGCAGATGTTTGGGCTAATATAGCTGTTGATGATAATTATGGAGCAGAAGAAATCATTGAGATGAAAGCTCAATACAAGAAAATGATGAAATCTGTTATCACAATACTTTCGTTAATGACAAATAAAACACTATCTAATGGAGAAATAGTTCCAACAGATAAACCATTATTTGACATTTATGATAGAAGAATATTTCTTTTGAATTTTGGATTGTATAAAAACATTTTTAAAGAAGATGTTGAAAACAAAAAGAATCTGAATGAATATACTCAAGAAGAGATTGCACAACACATAACTCAAATGAAAAAGAGTAGAGGTGAGATGAAAGCTGATGCAAAACCAATTACTCAAGAAGCAATTGCAACTCGTATAAAAAATATAACAAACAAACTTGAAAAAGTATTTCAAGATTATCCTGAATTGAAAACAGGATTTGAATATTTCTTAGGACGTAAAGCAGAATTAGCTGTTATATCTCGAGAAATGGAGAAACAACAAATTAATCATTTTGCAAAGAAAGTTCAAAGTAATGCAGAACGTTATCAAAAAGAAGAGATGTTGAATATGTCAATTGCAAATGGTGATAGTGTTTCAGATATATTAGATAATATGGATAATTTTGAAGATAAAGAAATATATCAATTATTTGATGAAATGATAAACCTTTCAAATTAATAAAGATATGAATATTAAAAGAAAACCTACAATTGACATAAATATAAATAATGAGGACAAAGGGGAGATGATTAAAATCTCCCCAATTCTCGAATCCCAACAAGAATTTGAAATGTTGGGAGAAAGTAAAAATGATGAAAAATTATCTCGATTATTTTCGAATAAAGTTTATCAGTTTAGATTTGATGATGAAACTATTATGGCTCTTCCTATTTTAGGTTTAGACATGAAAATAGCTATTAATTGGCATATAGATAACACAAATAGCTTGGAAGAATTCTTACAATCTATCAAAGATTTCATTAAAAAGCCAATATCTGATTATAACATAGAAAGATTGACAAAGATATATGAAAACTCAACAGGAAATAGATAATTTTAAAATTACAGAGATTAATCAATTTGAGACTATTGAAAACTCACATTTGATTAAGTCTGGTTTTATGATTACAAATGCAAATTTTAAGAAGATTAGGGGTTATCTGAAACTGATTAAAGAGTTTGTAAACAATCTTTATGAGATTTTGGATATTCCTAAATTATTGAAAGAAGTAAGAAAAAGTTTCGAAACAGATAAGAATAAACTTATTATCAATTTTGATTCGTTAATAATTGATAATATTTATTATATGAACAAAGCAAATGATACTCGAACTTTTCAAGTTGTGAAAAGAAACCCTTCAAAAATTCATATAGCTCTTAAAGATGAAACTTGGGAAACTAAAGATTTATTTGTATTTGTAAAGACTTATTCCGGTGAAGTATTATATCCATCAATAAAAACTGAAAATAATGAAATTATCATATCATTTTCAGTTCAACAAATTGAACCAATAGTTGTTTATTGGCTTTAAAATTTTATTTTTCTTTTGTTTTGCTTTTAAGCGGTTTGTACTCGAAAATAAACAATAAGCCAATATTGTTTATGAATGATGACGAAGAAAGCCTGATTTCAATTGAAATCAGGCTTTCAAATTTAAAAATAAAATCTATGAAAAAATGGTAATTTACAAAGTTAAAATTTTCAAAAGGTCTTCAACACAGTCTAATGCAGCTATATTGAATGTTTTATCATCACAAGTATGAATCTTATCGTATTCGATGATTTTAACCTTATGTTTTTCTTCTGAAACAGTTATTATTGGATAATCATTATATTCAACAGGAACTCGAAAATAATATGTCCAAACTGTGTTAAATGTGAAAATAAAATCTTCAACATCTTCGATTAACTGAAAGATTTCATCATCAGTTATTTCATCTTTATCAAGACTTCTAAGAGCTTTAACAGCTTCTGAAAAACTCATATTATCATCATTAAAATGTGTCTTGATTCTGTCTTGTAAGAAAGTAAAATCAAGTTTCAGAAATGTTCTGGCATTTCTCAATTTTTCAAATGTTGTATTCATATTTTTAAAATTTATTTTTTATAGAAATTATTGTCGTTATAATTGTCCAGTTATAAGTTGAAATAACATATCATCTTATATTTATGAATATATACGATATATATCAATATAATAATTTAAATTTTTATAACAATGACAAAAATTACAACCAAAATGTTTGAAGACTGGTTAAAGTCTGATAACAAAGAAACAACTGAGTTCTTCAAAATCAATCAAGCCAGATTATCTTTGCCACATTTGCTTGGTTTTAATAGTAACCAAAGTGTGTTTAGACAACGAATAATCAAAAGAATTGAGTATTATATAGAACTCGATTTTCGCGATATTAAGAATATTGATGATGAACGAGAAATTATTGATTTCAAAGAAAATCTGTATTGTAAACTTGCAGATGACTTTAAAATTGAATTTCTTTTTGATATTTGCATATATTCTCAGCGATTTGACTTCAGTTTAAGAAAATATTTCGAAGATAATGAGAATGGTTTTACACCAACAGACTTCTGGAACAAATATGTTGAGACAGGAAATGTTCAATTTACAGAAGAGATGATACATGATGAGTTAATTCGTTATTATCAGAAGTATGTTGACGAAAAAGTTCAGATATATGCTGAATATTTCAAGCTTGTAAGAGCTGAAGCAGATGATTTACAAGTAGCTGACAAAAACATTATTTGTTCATTATCTGTTGAAAAATGGAAAACCAAATATGCTGTGTTATCTGTTGATTTCAAAGAAGAAAGAGTGTTTATTCAAGAGATAAATGCAGACTATGAACCAGTTATTTGTTGGTTTATTTCATTAGATTTAGAAGCTTTAAGAGCCTTAAGAAAATGTTTCCAGAACAACCCTGAAATAGAGCATTTTGAGCCAATTTGTTACAATAATCTCTTAAATTTTGAGAAAGATGAGATTGTTGAAAGAATATTGAGAGAAACTAACGAATAACTTAAGAAAAGCTAAATATTCAAGTGATATTTGGCTTTTTTCTTTTCTATATAGATAGTTCACACCATAGATATGTGAAATAAACTCAATATATCAAGTTATACAAGCTATATGTCTTAATATAACAGTAAATAACAGAAATCTATGGTGTGAATCATTGAATATAAAGAGAAAAACCAGATTAACTCTGGTTTAAATCATTTTTAAAAATTCTTAAATCTTCATATACCCAACCAATCAAATCTAATAACTCATATTCAAATGTTTTATTATCTTTGGTTAATATTGTAACCAAACCATCATTGATAGTTATAGTTTCAATTTTTTCACAGTCTATTTCAAAATAATCTTTGAATAACCAATAAAAAGCATCAAAATCTTTTATTTGCCTCATGATTTTTAAATTTAATATTTATTTTGTTATTAATATATGTCGTTTTAAACTTGAGATATAAGCTTGCACACACCAAAGATATAGATATATAGCCTATATAGCTTGATATATGCCTTTATATAGCTTGTATATGAGATTTATAACAAATATTTATGGTGTGTAACCTCATATAAAATCATTAATTCACACCATAAATATACAATATTATTTCAATATATAAATGTATAAAGATATATGCC
>ERZ772766.837-NODE-837-length-17433-cov-4.169064_pt1 | contig 17433 bp, 18 predicted proteins | sample MGYA00511379_ERZ772766 | MGnify/ENA primary metagenome ERZ772766 (study PRJEB29015, sample SAMEA2737895) | human oral metagenome | biome: human oral; feature: human-associated habitat; material: dental | place: China | collected 2116 ...
CGGCATCCCCTTCTACGTCTGCGCCCCCACCTCCACCATTGACCTCTCTACCCCCACCGGCGCCGACATCCATATTGAGCAGCGCCCCCCCGAGGAAGTCACCGATATGTGGTACAGGGAACGTATGGCACCAGAGGGAATAAAGGTCTATAATCCCGCATTTGATGTCACCGATCATGAGCTGATTACGGCGATAATTACGGAGGAAGGGATCTTTGACAATCTCACGCCCTTCTCAGAAAAAGTATGAGATTCCATGGAGGAATAGGAGGATTTATGACTGAATTCGATTTTTTTAAATTCGTTATATCGCCTTTGCTGATTTTAGCAGCAAAAACTATTTTCTCTCACCTACATAGCCACTCTTCTCGGCTGAGACAGGCAAACGAAATGTTCTCTGATACGCTGGAGCAATATATACAGAAGGGTGTAATCCCCTCTCCGGATAAACTGGCTGCAGCGAAGGAGGGAATCGCTCTGAAGCACGGCATAAAGATTACCCAGCTCAATGACGTTGTCACGGCGATATACATTGCTTATACCAACTTCATGTCAAAAAATGACCAAACAAAACAGTTTGAATACAACTTCAAAACTTATGCGAAGCGATTTGAGGAGCGATGGATAAAGATTAAATTTTCATGGAGTGAGTTTTTACAAGACAGTTACATCACAGCAATGGGGCTTTTTCTTGTTTGGTGGATCAACGGTCTGTATTTGGGCATTGATATGGATGCCAGCTTTTATTCCGTGCTATTAGCGTTCTCTTACATACTCGCGCTCATCATGCAACTCATACTGCAGCCGTTTTGCAACAAGCTCAGTGAGCGGGCACGGAAAAAGAAATTGGCAAAATCCAGAGCCGCAATTGAGGCTCTGTGCAACTCACACTACTAGGACTGCTCTTCCCCAACCAAAAAAACTATATCATAATTCGCAAAATACAACAGCGGTATCAATTTCTCCTGTCAAGGAAAATATTGATACCGCTTCCTTATTTCTACAAATTTTCTTTATACCACTGAATCGCTTCTTTGATCCCCTTCTCGAAATCATACTCCGGCGCGTAGCCGAGGTTCTTTCGAATCTTCGAGATGTCCGCGCCGCTGTGGCGAATATCACCTTTGCGCTCCGGCCCGAAAATTGGCTTTAAATCTTTTCCAAACAGATCACTGAGCACCGCATACATCTCATTTAGGCTCGATCGCTTGCCAGCTGCGACATTGTATGCCTCACCAGCTGCCTCACGCGACGCGGCGCACGCAAGAAGATTTGCCTGCACAACATCCTCGACATAGACGAAGGCCCGCGACTGCTCTCCGTCTCCATTGATCATCGGCGGCTCATCACGAAGCAGGCACTCAATAAACTTCGGAACCACCGCTGCATAGGCACCGTTCGGATCCTGCCGGCGTCCGTAGACATTGAAGTAGCGCATACCGTAGCAGTCCAGCCCATAGTGCATCGTATACTGTGATACGCATATTCCTCTGCGGCAAACTTCGTCACCGCATATGTCGAGAGACGATTCCCAATGATCTCTTCCCGCTTCGGCATCGTCTCATCATCGCCATAGACCGCCGCACTCGATGCATAGGTAAACTTCTTGGCGCCGTTTTTCGCAGCAGCCTCCATCATATTGACCGTGCCGACAATATTCGTCAGCGTATAGTCCACCGGCTGCTCAATACTCTCCGGGACGCTCACCGCTGCTGCCTGGTGCAGGACATAATCCGCACCTTTACACACATGGTCACAGAGAGATGCATCCCGAATATCACCCTCGATAAACTCAAAATTCGGGTTATCCCGAAATCCCGCGATATTCTTCGCATACCCCGTCGACAGATTATCCAGCACATGAACCCTATGCCCCATCGACAGAATCGCCTCGCACAGATTCGAGCCGATAACCCCCGCTCCGCCTGTGACAAGGAACAAGCTGTTTTCTGGAAATACAATCGCACGATAGTTCATGATATCTCCCTACTTTCCATGCCAACATCATCGAAACATGACAGCACCGTCCTACTTTCCCTCTATTGTAATCCTTCGCGGCAGAGATAAGCAACAAAATATTTTTTCAGTGTGCCCCTTACATTCCAGGCCAAAACTAATAAGCAAACTTTGCCGCATATTCTTCAACAGTTTTTTCTACCATTATCTTATCTCCCTCTTTACACGCCAATACATCAACATAATAAAAGCTCACAGGGCTATGCTTATATAGTATGCGCCCCAAATAGCGATTGATGTTTTTCATATTATAAGCATCCACACAACACAAATAGTTTCCAAAGTTATCAAAAACAAAAAAGTGTTCATATCCGTGTCCTGCCATATAGTTAATCATGCGAATAAATTGATCCAACTGACTTTTTGTATCAATTTGATTTTCCCAAAACAGCAGCGGCGAAATCTCAGAGAGCATATATCCAAAAGACAGAATACACTCGGAATCATACCCGTCAGTATCTATTTTCACAAGAGCTATACCTTCAGGCACAACATTTTGTTGTTTTAACAGTGATGGTATTGTGAGCGTCGGAGCCTCTTGTACGAACGCGCCATCCACTTTCTGTTTAATTGCTGTTCCATGAACCACATTCGATCTGTAACTCTCGGTCTCATCATTGGAAATGTATGCATTAACGATGTGAACCTGCTCCGAATATGGCTTCATTGAATAAATGTTTTTTTCAAGAAGTTCAATGAATGTCTTAGTAGGCTCTACACAAAGGATCTCCGCCTTTGTATGTCGAATGAATGCTGCAACTGTATCCCCCACATTCGCCCCAATATCAATAATCCAAAAAGGCTCTTCGTGAGCCAATGAGTCCCGCGCCTTAGCGTCTGCCAATTTTCCAAGATAGGGTACAAAACGATCATACATTAAACACCTTTTTTGTATAAGGGACAACATATGCCCCTCCCCCATGTCGAGCCTAAAACCGTCAATTTCATAATATCTATCCGGCTTCTCTGCCCAAATTGTTTTTATAGAATCATACAGCTTTTTCAGTATATGTTTAACCAAGGTAACAATCTCCTTCGCAAGCACATTGTTTTTTTATAATATGAGCCAGGTTTTCTTGTACAAGTTCTACGCTGATTCCTCGAATACAAAGACTTTCTTCGGGCAGTGTCCCCTCATCGCCAAATGTGGCACATGGAGGATGGAGACATATGATGGAGGACTTCCAAGGACCAAACCGATCAGGCGTATCAATTCCATCCCACCTCCAGTCTAGATGGTTGGCAAAGAGTGCAATCCCTGGCATTTTCAAAGCTGCGGCAATATGCATAAGCCCGGTATCTACTCCTAAATAACAGTCACATAGCCTTAAAAGCTCAGCACTTTCACGCAGTGTCGTCTTATTGATCAGATTAATCGTATTAGGAACAGCAGTACAAAAGTCCCGACCATATGTTGCTCCCTGTTCTCCCGCCCCTAATAGTACAACTTGGATAGGAATCTCTCTTTGTAGGTGCTTTATCACCAAAACATACGACTGCACCGGCCATTCCTTATTTCTTCTGCCTGCCGCCATAGCAACGGCTATTGTTATACTATCAAGAGACTTGCTCCCCTGCAGAAGGGCCTTTGCTCTTATTACATCTTGTTCATCTGTCCATATTTCCAACCTTGTATCTGAGATATGCTTCCCACAAAAGCGTAAAACATCAAGATTACGCGCCACCTCGTGGCAAACCTGCTTCGATGTGGATTGAAAAACCGTTGTGTAAAAGCCATCGTATCCCTTATCCACGCGTGATTTATCCGGCAACACATATTCACTGTAGCCAACACGTTTTTCTGCTTGCGAAAGAAACGCAATGATCCCTGCCCCATATATATGATCTGCATCAAACCGTGGTACTATCGCTAAATCATAGTTCTCATTTCGAAGCTTGTGATATGCAAACAATACCCCCCGCCATAAATTAAGATAAAAGCTCCATCGTCCCTCTGCTCGGGGAAAGCACAACACCTTGTTCACATAGGGGCATTGCTCGACAAGATTATAAACCCCAGTTTTTACAATCAGTGTAATATCTGATGTCGGATAATTATGGCGCAGTTCTCTCAAAAAAGGAGACATCATAACCATATCGCCGATCTCATCCAAGCGAACAACAAGAATTTTGTATGTTTCCCTTCTCTCTTTCAGTTTTTGCTTAGAAAAAAAATATCTATAGGCAATACTTCCAATGCGCTGCAAAGTTATAATGAGTGTATATTGGAGAAAAAGATTCATCCGCCGCAATATCTGCTTAAAAAAACACATAGGAAAAGCCTTTCTCAGTGAGTGCACATCATCCCAAATCCACTCTGGTAATCTTTTTGTAATCCACCCCCAGCAAACTTTTTCTCCGTTTCACCCGATTTATCCACGAAGCAAGCTGTATTGCAATGAAAAGACGTTTTCGATTTATTGGGTGCTTTGAGAAAATGTGTAGATCTCGATACCCTACATAGTGACAATCAAATTTTTTCGCCAAATGTTGCAAGGATTTCTCAGTATAAAAAGAAATGTGTTGTCCTACAAACGGTGCATAATACCACCAATCGGATATTTTAGGTGTCGGCGTCGGAACAAGAGCTGTAGAAAACAAAATATTATCTCCAAGAGAAATAATATTTCTTATCTCATCTATAGGATTCGGTAAATGCTCAAAAAGCTCAAACGCAGTTACCATATCATAGTGATCTTTCTTCTTCTCGAAGTGTTTCGCAAAGAAATTTTCGCAATATCTGTCGTACCACTCGAAATCAAAACCAGCATCCCTCATCAGGCGGACGAATATTCCATACCCGCCACCATAATCTAAAAAAGACTTGCACTGTGGTAAACAAAAAGAAAGGATTGCCGCTACTTTGTTGCTTAGGAATACATTTCGTCCAACCAGTCCGATATCAGAATCCACAATTGCATCCGAATATGCCTCATCCAGCCAATAGGGCTCTTCCGTTTGTATGAATCCACAGTTTGGACATAAATAGTAATGAACACAATATTGACTCAACATAACAGCTTCATCAAAATCTTCTGTTGTTGTGCCACAAATTTTACACTGCATCAAGAAAGCTCCTCTCAATGTGGCAACTTTTTCACCTCACATGCCGGATTTCCTGCAACAACCGTCCATGCCGGTACATCATGCGTTACTACAGCCCCAGCACCAACAACTGCGCCTTCGCCTATTGTACCCCCTTTTAAGATGATAGCATTCATGCCAATCTACACTTTATTCCCAATCGTTATCGGTGCCGCCTTTATATTACTCCAATCATCATGTTGGAACGGTATCCCCTTTTTGTATTGAGTCATGGCATTATTTACATCATTTTTTCTTTGTTCCCAATCAACAGAGTGTGCATTATGATCATAAATCGTCACTCCCCACGCAATCAACACATCATCACCTATTGAAATTTTGCTGCGAGAGATCAGTGTATTCCCCCCTCCGACATACGTTCGATCTCCAATTTCCACAAAGCCTTGATCGGATTCAAACACAAAGTTTGCACCAATAAGAGAATTTTTTCCCACACTTAGTCTTCTGGCATGGTCATCTATATGACAATCTACACGCGCACTCTCCATAAACACAGAGGTTTCATCGACATAAAAAGCCACGGCCTTTTTTTCATGTCCTTATATATATTATAGCGAAAAGCCCTCTTCAATAAATTGTAAATAAATCGGACAACAGCATTAGGCATCATCGAGCTCCTAGCGTTCCATAAAAATTTTCCATCTCAGTCCAAAAGCCATTTGTTTTTTTTCAAAAAAAGACCTGCTGGCTCGTATTCCCATAAAACCGTGGTTGGATGTGCTTTTTTTATTGCTCCATTGAGAATATCCCAATACTTTTCTCTCAATAGCTTAATTTCACCGTTCTCTTCCCATTTCCCGTCAATTCGCAAATTCATTTCATAAATAAGATCAGCAATTTCATCCAATGTATTGGCATGAAACTCTATGCCAAGTTGGTCACATAGACGCAACTCTATTTCATCTGACACACCATATTCCCATGATATGTCCAATATTTCTCGCAATGACAAATATCTTTTTTTATTACGGTCCCACCATTTCTTATAAATACTTAAATTCATCTTTGAATTATAGTTGAAAGCCTTTGGTCCACGCCAAAAGAACGTGAAGTTATTCGTAAGGGCTTGTGGTTTATTCATCAGCCATGGAATACAGCCTATCCCACTTGTATCTCCTACAAAAAACTTTGCCTGTCCCATGACAAAGAAGTCTAAAAAATCATCTCTACAAGTATTTGTGTAGTCAAATATATTTTCTCCAGTTACTTTTCGTGAATCAACTGCCCCCATGCGAACAGCCTTTAAACCAGACAGGTTGACCTGATCGATTGCCTGCACAAACGTATCCACAGAACTGTTCCGATGAGCAGTGATATCAGCCTGTTCTGTTCCGTGATTATCGAAATATCGTTCATGATATTCATTGCTTCTTGAAAAAAAACAGAAATAGCCTCCTTTTTTTAACCCCATATTCTGAAGCGCAGTCTCACCATCAATTTTTTCCTGTTTTGAAAAAGAAAGATATGCTTGGGACGGATAACGATACTCTTTTTGATGTATAACACGTTCTCTATCTGGGTAAAGTATACGACCTACATCATCTACAGTATTAAAAGCAAAGAGATCTCGATACGTTACTGTCATATAGCCCCAAAAAGGTGCCGTATATAGATCAATAAACTCAACAAGTTCCCTTAATTTGGACAGAAGCCATTGATTAGAAACACGAGGATCATCCATTTCATATACTGGCCGATCTCCATCATATAGCAAAAAAATGATTTTTTCATCTGTTGGACATTTTTCCAGCAATGTACACAAAGAATAATAATTGTAACACATTGGTCCAATATTAAGAATGTTATTTTTTACAACATGAATTCTTTTATATTGTCGATGAAGCTTTCTTGCTTGTTCCTCAAACAAAGCAACATGATTCAACCCCCGTGCACTCTTATACTGCTCCTCGAGATCCCGTGATATTTCACGAGAAATATCCCGGCGGAAAAAACGAATCGATCGCCTCACTTGCCATTTATATTGCAATACCACTTTCTTTTTTGAGGAAATAGGAAGTATATGCCAAATGCCTTTTATCATAAACTTGATATATTTTTTTACTTTACGCATTATATTCACACATCCTCTTCACCATTTCCATCGGCGATATGGAAACATACCCCATCTCCACCGCACGGTTGTCATCCATACAAAACGGCTCACGCAGATCGTTGTCCACAACGATCTTGGAAGTAGAGTTTGTCAATCTCTTGATCTCGTGAACGAGTTCCCAAGCGGTTGTCTTTTCATGGGAGGAAAGGCATACAACGTCATATTTCCAATCTTCCATACGTAGAAGATGCGCAACAAATTTCGCCAGATCGTCGTTCCAGACAAAATTTCGCGTTGCGAAGTCCGGCGAATAGATGCGTACCGAATCATTTTGCAGGAACTTCTCAATGGTATTCGGCAGCCAGACGCCACGAGAGCCGCGTCCTATGATTCCCGGCATACGCAGACTGATACTTTGAATCGACGTTTCTTCACGGAGCAGGCACTCTGCCGCATATTTCGTCAATCCATACGCATCTGGATTGATACGATCCGAGTTTTCATCTATGTTCTCGTCACGGAACTCGCCATAGATTCCGATCGTCGAAAAGTAAACAACTCTGTAGACATCATGGTGCTTCGCATAGTTGACGAGCTGTCTCATCACGTCGATATTATTTCGTACATATACGCAGAACTCTTTTGTCCGATGAGGAACACTTCCTGCAGCATGAATGATTGCATCAAAGTGCCCCATCTCGTGCCACGGCTCTTCCAGATTAAGCGGCACCACTTCAAACGGTACATCAATACGGCGGGAATGTACCGTTCCGACAACATCAAACCCGTTCGCATGCAGGTACTCCGCTGTACATCGCCCCGCGAAGCCCCCTGCACCCGTTACAAGAACTCTCATCGCCGCAAGCTCTCCCGCACTTTTTCCATGATGTTTCCCGAGGCAAGCCCGTTGATTTCCCGCATCGCCTCACGGTTTCCGCATCCTTTTGCACAGCCGTTGAGACCCATTCGATGAAAAGATACTGCAGTACCGCTCTCTGCCAGCACCTCTGCGACTGCACTGCCAAGTCCGCCATGAATGCTGTGTTCTTCGAGTGTAATGATATGCCCTGTCTCTTTTGCCGCCGCAACAATCAAATCTCGATCAATCGGGTTTACCATGGGCATATTGATAACGCGAACGTTGATGCCATCAGACTCCAGTTTTCCTGCAGCACTCAGAGCCTCGTTGACAACAGAACCCATCGATATGACGGTGATGTCTCCTCCATCTCTTAGAACGCAGCCCTGTCCCACAGAGAATTGATAGTTCTCTCCATACAGTTCAGGCTCGTTGGCCGCCTCCAAACGGATGTAGACAGGGCCGTTATGCCGATAGGCGAAAAGGGTTGCTTCCCGCGCCTCGATCGGCGTTGCAGGCGTAATCGTGAGCAGATTCGGAAGCGTGCGCAGGAGCGCCACGTCCTCCGTCCCCTGATGCGTCATGCCATAGGTTCCCGTCACCATACTTGCAGAACGCCCCAAGAGCTTCACATTATAGTTTGGCTCACAGACAAGATTGCGCAGAAACTCATAGGCACGCATGGACATGAAGTTCGTTACGGCATACAGAAATGGAATCTTGCCGGCTGAGGCAAGTCCTGCTGAAGCTGCTACCATATTGCACTCGGCGATACCGAAATCGATGTACTGCTCCGGATAGTCCCGACGTATTTGCTCATAAATCTCGTTGCCATTATCAGCCGTTACCGCAAGAACATTACGATCCTTCTGCAGCAGCTGCAAGACGACTTTGGTGCTGGCATTTCTCATAGCAAACTCAACTCCTCAGGCGAAATATGAAATGCTCGGCACACAATCTTCCATTCCTCATTTTTAGGATTCCGCATATGGCAATCCGCCTGATCTTGGATAAATGGAATGCCATGTCCTTTATGAGTACGTGCGATCACAAACAGTGGTTTATGATATATATTGTCTCTGAATGTCTGTACGACATCTTGTATCGCCGTTAAATCATGTCCGTCAATCTCCTCAACCTGCCATCCAAAGGCTTGCCATTTTTCGCGAACTGGCTCAATCTGCATAATCGTCTGAACGCGCTCGCTTGCCTGAATTCCATTATAGTCCAAAAAAACAGCGAAGTTATCCAATTTTTGAGTAGGAGCAAACATCGCCGCTTCCCAGACGGATCCCTCCTGCATTTCTCCATCACCCAAGATACAGAACACTTTTGCCTTCTCAGCATCCAACCGATATGCCTTGGCCAGTCCCGAAGCAAAACAAATTCCCTGTCCAAGAGATCCTGTAGAAATCTCTATCCCGGGGGTCTTATGCGAGGCTAGAGCGAATAGGCGTGAGTTATAGCCATAAAACGTCTTCAACTCCGCACGGTCAATGTCTCCTATTCTCGCCAGGATCGGATAAAGAGCCGCTGCGCCATGCCCCTTGCTCAAAACGATACGATCTTTTTCATCACACTGCCAAAAATACAGGACAGAGAGTATTTCGATACAAGATAAAGCCGATGACAAATGTCCTGTTTTTGAGTGGTAGAACATCCGAAGTATATCAAGCTTTAACTCTCTTACAAGAAGCTCCAGATCCCCGTTCAACAACTCCACTCCTCTCGATCAAATAAAATTGACATGCCGCATATCCGTATCAAGATAGGCTTGAATCAATTGATTCCGCTCCTCGTATACGCAGAAATTACGGCAGTCCCGTTTCGGCTGAAGTGCATTCAGTCGTTTTTTTGTCTGCTCCGAGAACCACATCTCACGAAAAGATTGATTATGCAAATCTCCGACGACGGCCTGTGAGTCGTATGCCCGCGTATGACACAGATACACTCTCTGATCTGCCGCGATGATCGTAACCAAACGGCATGTGTAGCAAGTCTCAAAGGGCTGAGCAGTAAAGTTCTTATCCATCCAATCGTGTTCGTAATTATTGACAATGCGAAACGCATGCTCCCCCGAAGGAACGGAAAGCTCCTCTTGCGCACGATGAAGCTGCTCGATTACCTTATCCTTGATATCAAGATGATAGTGCGGCTGGTTCTCCACGACTGCCGCAAACTTGACGTTATCTGCACCGAGCTCCTTCAGCAGTGCCGCCGCCTCATATACATAGTCACAGTTCGCCTTGCTGATGACGAAGTTCACACCGAGCACGCAGTCCTTATCTTTATTCTGTGCAAAGCTGCGGATATTCTCACAGACCTTATGAAAGGAGGTTTCCGGAATGCGGCGCAGGGACGAATAAACGGATGCCAACGGGGCATCAAACGAGATGCGAACCCATTTTGCCGTATAAAATTCTTCTGCAATCTCTCCTTTCAGGAGTTGACCATTCGTAATCAACGAGAGATCGATTCCGTGGCTTTTTACTTGCTGCACAGCTTCTCTGATATGCGGATAGGTCAGCGGCTCTCCGCCGCCTGAAAAAGTGAGTGCCTTGACTCCCATCGTTCCCATATCGGCAATAATCTCCTGGAGCTTATCCCACGGTATCATATCGCGGTGTTCTATGCTGTCGCGGTTCTCCGTCTTCTGGTAGGTATCGCCAGATCCATAGGTACAGTATGCACAATGATGATTGCAGTAATTTGTCGGTTTTAAACGTATGTAGATCGGAGCTCTTTGCTCTTTGCACTCCAAAGAATCCAGAGCATCTTTATGATGAAAAATTTTCAGTGAGCTATACGGGTTTCCCATCAATACGCCTCTTCTTTCCACAGCCTAATGCCATGATATAGCATGTCATCGGATACATGCCCGTATGAAGAACCTCGTCATTCATCCCAAAAATAAAGACATTCTCAAAGTAACGGCTCATCGCATCATACAACCTTTTTTGATCGTAGTTATTGATATGTGCAATCTTATTCCACGGACTTGAATATGGCACCATTGCCACATTAGGCGTTCCAATAACAGCAAAGCCATCATCCTTCAGATTACGACATACCGTCTGAAAAAATATATCTTCCTGTTCAACGGGAATATGTTCAATAACATCCAGAGAAAGAACGCAGTCCCCCCCCAGAGGAAAGATATCCATTCCCATGAAATTTCCTTGAACAAAAGACAATTTATCTTGCTTTAGATTTTCATTTGCCCATCGGATTGCATCTTTATCAAAATCGACTCCAATTACCTGTTCACAATGACAGTTTTGCAAAATCATCAGATCACCAAGACCATCATTGCACCCCAAATCAAGGACCTTAAGATTCTTTCGATTTGCCATCATTTTTAGGGCAAATTTATAGCGTGCTAAAATAAACAGAAAACCATTCCCAGAACTTTGGAGTGTCGCAGACATTTTGGGGCTGAGTGTCAACGGCTCTCCTTCCAATTGATGCTTGACCTCATTCCAACGATCTTGCGTATCCATATTAATCCTCCCTCAAGCTCTGCTTCCACTTCGCTTACTCATGGTTTTAGGTACTGCATACAAAACCGTTTCAATGATAGTCGGCGAGTAGTGCCGAATATAGTAATCATAAGTATTCGGACACATTTTTTCAATCAGGAGCTGCAGACGAAAGAGATCCTCCACCTTATGATAGATGGATACCATGAGAACGGGATGATTCCGGAGCGTCTGCTCCATTCCCAAGATAGCATCGTACTCTGCCCCCTCGATGTCCATCTTGATGGTGGTCACGGCTTCACCGTTCAAGATATGATCGACCGAATCGACATCCAATACGTCTGCACCGTCTGCACTTGCAAAGCTGTTTTTGGCATCACTTACCTCGAAGCGAATTTGTCCCTTTTCCTTATGGATGCCGATATTCACGCACTGCACACGTGGCAGCATTTCCGTATTTTTCACCAGCATCTCGTAGTTCTTGCGGCTCGCTTCGACGGCAATAATTTTCTTGTATTGATCGCCTGTATAGTCAATAAAGCCTCGCAGGGAATCTCCGTCATATGCCCCCAGATCGAGGAAGACATCCGCGCCGTCCCACAAAACAGGAATTTCGTCTTTTGGAGGAAAATATTGATTTTTCTCTTCCATCCCCGCAAGGAACTTCAGATCTCGGCTGATTCGATAGTTTACCAAATTCTGCAGCACGTTACGCGACTTTTCATCGGCAAGGAGACTCCATGCCTGATTTAACTCTGCTTCATGTTCCTTGAAATACGCCGGATTTTCCTTGTCAGCATCGTAACGACCAAAATCAATCTCACGATAGTACGAAAGAAGTCCGAGTTTCTCGATTCGCTGCTTCATTTCCGCATTGAATCCACTCGTAATGAATATGACCGTCTTTTCATCGGGGCAAATATCATCCAATCGAACGATTGTATAACCGTCCAACACTTCTCCCGCACGAAAATCATCACAAACAGCGCGCACGTGAATGCCATGCTGGCTCATCAAGGAAAGCGCCTCATGTCCACAGTAACCTGCGCCGTAAAGAATGACATCGTTTCCGTCCGCTTTCAGCTTCTTCAGGCACTCTGGTACAGCATTAATACTGTCTCGTATTTCCATGTTAAACTCCTTGGCTGACTCAGCATAGTTCCACACCAATTATACATTCATAACTGTACTGAGAAACTTGAGCAAGTCGACCTTCTTCACGGCTTCCTTGTTGCCGACGACATTCGTCTTGAGTGCTCCTGCCGCATTGGCGAGCAGTGTCGCGAGATCAAGCGGCATTTTATGCAGTGCGGCAAGGGCGGCAAGTGCATAAAACGCATCTCCCGCACCGATGGTATCCTTGACACGGAGCAGGAGCGCGGGAATACGTACCTGCTCATCTTTTTCATTGCCGATCGCGCCGTCTGCGCCAATGGTCGCCCATGACATATCGGCATGAAGCTGTTCGGAAAGCTGCCGCAGCAGCCGATGACGCGAGGTCAGAGCCTGCCCGAACGCAAGACGCAGTTCGCGCTCATCGACAACAAAGCAATCTGCCCGATGATACTTCGTAATCAGGTTCGTCCCGTAGTTCGAACTATTCGTCTGGCAGTTCACGGCGAGAAATTTTACTTTCTCCTCAAGAATACGGAGTGCTTCGTCATCCAGAAGCCCATGTCCATAATCACAGACAAGAACGAGATCATACTCTCCGGCCATCGCACGCAGCTTATGGTGAAATGCAGAGTAGTCAAACCGTTTGCGCTGCCCTCTCTTGAGGAGATAGTTCACGGAAAAGAGCTTCGTATACTCCTGACGGACGGGATTCTGTTTCAAATAGCGACGCTTGAGGGGTGTCACAAAGTTTGCGTCTTGCAGCAGTTCGAGATGAACCCCCTCCATCTTGTCCACGATGAAGTCCATGAGTCCGTACTCTGTCCCCATCATCGAGAGCAGCGTAACATCCTGTGAAAAATTCGCCAAGTGACGCGCGATGGCAAGAGAACCACCTGCATAGTTTTCCTCGCTGTCGCAAAACGCCGAAAGCGTTGCATCCTTCATCGTAACGCCCTGCACGTTGCAAAAGACATACGCATCAATGATTACATCGCCAACAACCAGAATCTTGGTGTTCGAAAAGCGCTCCACTGCATCCCGCAGCTGAGAAAAAGCATCGGTTCCGTATTTTTTTCGCAGGGAGAACGCCATTTCTTTGACATTCTCGGGCAGTACTGCAAAGAAGTTATTGAGCAGTTTTGTCGAACTGTGGACTTCTCCCTGTGTGAAAAAGATCTTTCCGCCATATTTCTCGACGACGCTCTGTTCTGCCCCAATATTGCCGGTCACATCGTTCTCAGCACGGGCATACTCCTGCCCCTTCGCATAGATATCCGGCTGCACGAAGTCGACAATCTCATGAACGGTGACAGCCTCACTCAAGAGAACATAGTCTACCATCTCAAGACTCGCCAAGAAAGCCATCCGCTGACGATCATCGAAATAGGGGCGTCCCGGGCCTTTGTTGACATACTTTGCAGCAGTCACAGAGACAACAAGGATATCGCCCTGTTTTTTTGCTTCTTCCAAATGCTCGATATGCCCATAGTGCAGGAGATCAAAGACACCGTGACAAAGCACAACCTTCTTGCCCGCATCGCGAAACGTCTGTCGCAGCTTCAAAAAATCTTCTTTGCTGATGATTTTTTTGTCCGTCATGCCCGCTTTCCTCAATTCCCGAGATACTTGAACCAATCTGCTGTGGCTTCCTGAATCGTGTCCGGTGTCCAGACGGGAGCTTTTTTCCAGTAGTCAATGTGCTCCAATATATGCTGTACGCCTTCCTCGAGTGTCACCTTCGGATGCCAGTTAAGTATCTTGTTGATCTTCGTTGTGTCAGCCCATGTGCAGTCAGGCTCTCCGGGACGCTTTGGAATATGCACCACCTCGGCATCTGCCCCGCCGAGGAGTTCGACCAAGCGATTGACCGAGTAGGTATGCTCACTGCCCACATTGAAACGCTCACCGACCACATCCGACTTCGCCGCCGTGATGAACGCATCAACGATATCCGTCACATAGGTGAAGTCCCGCGTCTGCTCCCCCGTGCCGACAATCGTATATGGTTTTCCCGCCAGCTTTTGACCAAGGAACACGCCGAATACCGCGCCATACGTTCCCGAAGTGCGTGAGCGCGGTCCATAGACGTTGAACAGGCAAAGCGAGACCACCGGCAGATGATAGACCTGCGCCCAATGTAGGGCAAGTTCCTCGCCCAGTCTCTTCGTCAGCGCATAGGGATACTCAGGACGGATGTCCGCCTGCTCATCGGTCGGAAAATGATCCGGAATCCCATAGCACGAGGACGATGCCGTATACAGGAATCGCTGGACATTCGCCGTCTTTGCCGCCTGAAGCACAGAAAACGTGCCGTCCACATTGGAGTGAAAATACTCCTGCGGCTTCTGAATCGAGGGAACAATGTCCGCAAGTGCCGCCATGTGGAACACCCAGTCCGCTCCCTCAAAGAGCGGCGCAATCGTGCCGTAGTCACAGATATCCGCTTCCACAATAGTAAGATGAATGTTCCCCTGATGATGCTCCAGATTCTCCAGCCGTCCCGTGCTGCAGTTATCGATGACAACAACATCATGCCCCTCGGCAAGCAGCCGATCCACGATATGCGATCCGATGAATCCGCAGCCGCCCGTAACAATAGATTTCATTTCATCGTCCCTCCTGCGCATCGAGTGCCATAATTTCATCGACAACCTGCTGAAGTATCTGATTATGGATGGACTCTACAATCCCATACTCCATCGAAGGAACGTAGAGATTGCGATGTCCCATTGCCCGAAGGCAATTGTCACTCTTGAACCCCGTAAACGTGATGATCGTGCCGCCGACCGCCTGTACGGCTTCGGCAGCGCGCAGGATATTGGGCGAGTTGCCGGAGCTTGAAATCGCGACCAGAACATCCCCGGGGGTCGCCAAGATTTCCAGCTGCTTGCTGAAAACATATGCATAGCCGTAGTCATTCCCAAGACAAGTAAGTGTCGTAGGAGCATAGAGATCAATGGCACGCATCTGACCATTCTTCAGAAAATCCGCTGTCATATGAACAGCAATTCCGGCACTGCCGCCGTTCCCAATAAAAAACAGTTGCTTTCGTCCCGCCCGCGCCTGGTACATGAGGAGCGACAAATCCTCAGCGACATGTGCGCTAATCGTATTACCATCGTGGTCTGTATAGAGTTTCTCATCGTATGCAGTACGGTACTGCACTTCGTAGTTTTGGATTGCCATATTTTCCCTCTTGATTTTCCTATTCCTGAACGACACTATTTTTATTTCATAAATTCGATGTATGAATTCTAACTTTTATGATTTCCCCAAGCCTCACGCTCAAAATCAAAATGAATGATATCGGAGTCCACGCGCCTATGAATCAACCTCATTACCTTATCTGCATAAATAGTAATTCGATCTGACAAAGTGACCTGCGTCGGACAAAGAAGTCCTAACTCTTCCCGATAATCATCAATCGCCTCGGAAAGCTGTCCCTTTCTCTTGCGGAATCCGGAAAGAATACATTTGACAATATCCAACTTCGAATATGGACTGAAACATATCCATAAGTAATAATCACCTGCCAGACGCAATGTACGGAACTTATCCCAATCAACATACTGCATTAACTCAGCTCGCCAAAAGGTAGATTCCTGCTGAATAAATGGGAGTCGTTCCCCGTCATAGAGCCCTTTCCGAATGAAAGAAGACCGATAGCGATAGGGAAACTCCGTTCCTACGATCTGACCAAACACATTGTAAGTCGCATTGAGTCCCGTGATCCATTGATACTTTGAGTTCTGAAATATTTCACAAACAGTCGCAAAGGCATGGGGCTGATAAAAATCATCCGCATTGATATAGGCACAAATATCCCCTGTCACGCGTTTAAAACCTTTGGCAAGAGCATCATATAGGCCTTTATCCGATTCACTGATCCAGTAAGCGAGTTTACTCTCATATTGCCGTATAATATCAACAGTCCCGTCTGTAGAACCGCCATCAATAAGAATATATTCAATTGAAGGATAATCCTGCTCCAAAACGCTCAAGATAGTCTGTTCAATGGTATCTGCCGCATTGTAACAGGCCGTAACAATAGATATCTTTAGCATCTGCACCTATCATCATCCTCCTTGACACGTATTATTTTTCAACTTTCGACATATGGATAAAATACCCAATGCTGCACACGAACTGCATAAAATTACCATCTAGTCTCTCCGCTCAACAACCCCATAATTTCTTGATACCACCATGCCTCAGGATCAGTATATGAACCAATATACCTGTCCTTTACAAGTTGAACAACTCGTTGTCGCTCAGGTTCAGCCCACCAGTCTTCTATGCGTGGATAAATCTCGTTCAAGTATTTCGCCGCAGCTTCCGGATCGTATTGGATGATACCGACAGATCGCATCATATCAACATAGGACTGCTCTGTATCCGGATCAAAGTAATAATTTACACAATCTTCATCAATGTATAAGATAAGTGGCTTATTTATATAAAGCGCCTCTAGGAAGGGAGTTTCATAATGATCGAATATACACAAACGAGATTGCAAAAGAATCTCTGCAAACGTTCGATCTTTAAAACTCTCTTTTTCATCTTCCCTGGATAATCGAATATCAGGGAATGAGTATTTCAGCCAACGATCCAGTATTGACGTTATAGGCAGAGGATAGTTACGAACAAGCACATTCTTACGAACCCGTTCATCCAGACAGCCCAGAAAGCTCTTCTCACTTTGCAAAACATGCCCCAAGGTATGATAATCGTGCTTATGTAAAACGGCATGCACCCAATCACCTATATACAAAATATCTAGACCGCCAACACGAAGCATAGATTCG
>ERZ772766.838-NODE-838-length-17430-cov-11.150043_pt1 | contig 17430 bp, 12 predicted proteins | sample MGYA00511379_ERZ772766 | MGnify/ENA primary metagenome ERZ772766 (study PRJEB29015, sample SAMEA2737895) | human oral metagenome | biome: human oral; feature: human-associated habitat; material: dental | place: China | collected 2116 ...
TTTTTGACCTTAAATAAATTATAACATGTTTGACCTTTTTTGACAATAGTTTTTTGAAAAAAATTTTAGAATATAATTTATCTTTTAAAAATAAAAGAAAAAGCATCTAGAATTAGATACTTAATACTATGATTTTCTTAATTGACTAATAAATTTTTCTTTTGAAATTGAAATACCCAATTCAGAATGGAAATTTCTAAGCGTACTATATTGATATGGCTGCAAAGTTCGTTTCGTTATTGGTTTCTCCAATTCAATCTTAGAACAAATGTTTATATATGTTTGAACATAATTTTTCACCCTTGTGAAAATACGATTTGAATTTTTTAAATAAAATTTCTTCTCCTCTATATCACTAAAGTGATAAATTCTTAAATAATCTATATGTTTTTTTTCTATGATAGTTAGCTTACTAAGGTCTAATGCTTTTAAACACTGTCTACCGTCATTCCTTTCATACGTAACATAAGGAAATATATGCCTAGCATTTCTTAAATTTGCAGAAATACCCGATCGTAGTGGTATGGCAATCAATAAATTCTTGATATCTAAAATCATAACTCCATGACCTCTCGCTACATCTTCTTAAAATTCATCTAAATTTTTATATGTATTAAAATAATCCTCTGTTAACAGATGAAAATATAAGCTGTTTTTATTTATATTTGCCATAATATATCCCCATTATTATATGAAAAAAGAGTCTTTATTTTTAGAGTCGCGACTCCTACGACTACATCAACTTTAGAGTATTTTCTTTTTAGAGTCGGTATTACTCTCCGACTTCCTCTACTATTATTATATAGAAAAAAATAATTTATGTCAAATATCTCTTTACTGATACTTGTTGTTATTTCTTGCTCACAAAACCATTTTTTTCTAATAGTTCTTTTGTTACAGCTTCTATTCCTGAAGGTTGTGTATAGAAGTCTGCGAATTTCTTAGTCCATGTTTTAGTTTCGCGAGCTTCTGCAAAGTCAATCATAGTTTGACGATATTGTTTTAATACCTCTTCATTTGATTTTGGAAACTCATTATACCCAACATTAGCTTCATGCGGTAATCTTGGTTTAACTTTTTCTGTAGATTTTTCTTCATCTATTACACCAATACTTAGTCCACATAAGAATAATGCATTTTCTGGAATATTTAGAAGTTCAGAAATACCCTTAGCAAAACCTCGCACTCCTCCACAGTAAACTATACCATATCCTAAAGACTCAGCAGCCAAAGCAGCATTTTGCATCGCAATACCAACATCCATAGAACCTATTAATAATGGTTCGTATTGATTAGAAATATCAAACTCTCCACCTTCAATATCAAATGACAACTTAATATTGCTGTAGTCTAAGCAGTAAATTAAGAATGCTGCAGAACTTTCGATATGAGCTGCATTACCTGGAGCTTGTTCTCTAATTAAATCAGCAATTTTTTGTTTTGTTTCCCCTGTTGTAGCAATAATACTGTAGTGTTGACCATTCATCCAGCTAGATGCTTGTTTAGAACATTCAATAATTTGATCTAAATGTTCTTTTGGCAGTTCTCCCCCTTTTACAAAACTTCTTCTTGTACGATGGTTCATCATTGTTTCTATTACTTTGTTCATACTTTACCTCCATGGTTAAATGAATTATTTGTTGTGTTGATAGTTATATTATAACGCGAAAGTTCTGGGTTGAAAAGGGTAATAGTTAATTAGTATATCTTATTGACATCCGTTTAACTATATTCCTTATTATTTACACTAAAATTATTATTTTGAAATCAAATTAAGTAATGATTCATAGTTATCTACTACATCATATACTACTTCATTATTACTTATTACTTTAAAGTGTTTTTTAGCACAATGTATTTTTGATTGTTCAATAGTACGTAATTCTAGTGAATCCATACTTCCTTTTGTTTCAGCTATAAAATAAACATGTTTTACAGAACCTTCATGGAAAGCTATAGCCCAGTCTGGATTATATTTTCCTACTGGTGTTGAGATATAAAAACTATTTGGCAATTTAACATAAACAGCAACATTATTATTTATATCTAAATCGCTAGCAAATCTTTTCTCATTTGTTGAATCATATACAATATGATCATATAAATGTTTTTTTGCTTTCATTGCATTCACATCTAGTTTACCTTTGATTGTAGCATCTGCAAAAATGTTCACATCATATTTTTCTTCCATAACATTGTATGTAATATGCTCAATAACTGCTGTTGCCTTCTCTGAGTTTATAATCGCTATGACTTTAAGTATGAATTCTTCTGGATTAAACTTGAATTGTTCAAATACATACGGTTTTATACCTTGCAGTATACGAACAACTGCTTTCCTTGTTAAATCCGTACCCTCTACAATTTTTCCTATTAAATCATACTTTACATTAGATCCTACGATTGAATGATCTGTGTAATTATTTGCTTCTTCTTTAACAAATGATTTACCAGCTAGTAATTCTTCTTTAGACTTAATTTTATTCATTACTCCACTTTCAACCTTAAATTGTAGTTTAGTAACTGCTAAATTTTGGTCTAAAGCATTAACAGCTTTTTCTATAAGTTCTTCTGTATCGAAGTCAACTACATAAATAGATTTAGAATTAATTTTCTTCCATAATTCTTTAAATTCTTTCATAGCTAACTTATTCTCATCCAATTTAAGTTCAACATTATTTTGTCTAGCATCTTCAATTGTAAATAATTTGTTATCATAAACTGTATCTAGAATAGAAACAATTTCGTTCACATACGGCATTAATTCATCATCAAATTCAATTGTACCATTTTTCTTATCTTCGTAGTATTTGTCCGTTAATGTGTGTTTCTTATCAATATATTTATTAGAAATTAATTCAAACTGAATAGCACCGGCTAGTTCATTATCTATTTGAATCTCTTCTCCATTAATACCTTTTAATACACGTCCAATAAATAGATCTTCTGTGATTTTAACAGGACGGTCTGCTACTACTTCTGCAAATTCGCTTTGCAATCCTTTAGCAAAACTATCATAACTTTCACTAGCAATTATAGTTAGTACATTAACGTTATGTACTTCGTTCCCTAACGCATTAGCATCCATTCTATCTCCACGATCGTTTACGCATAGTCTTAGTCCTCGTCCTACCTCTTGACGTTTTCTTACATCGCTCGTACTTTGTTTTAATGTACAAATTTGGAACACATTAGGATTATCCCATCCTTCTCTAAGTGCAGAGTGTGAGAAGATAAAACGAACTGGTGATTTTTTCGGATCACGATTTAATAATAATTCTTTATTTTTCATGATTAAATCGTATGTATCTATGTCATTTTCTCCACTTGCACTCGTCTCATTTTTTTTTAACTTAGAGTCTACTAACTTACCTTTTTTGTCTATTGAGAAATAACCAGCGTGCGTTGAACTCTTATCAATCTCATTTAAATAGTTTTGATACTCTGTTTCACCAAACTTGATTTTCAAGTTTGACACTATATCATTATATTCTTCTTCAAACATCTGAGCATATATACCGTTATACTCACTTCCAGTTTCATCATAACATTTATATTTTGCAACTTCATCAATAAAGAATAATGATAGTACTTTTATACCCTTGTTGAATAACTCTCGTTCTCTTTCAATATGAGATAGAATAGTTTCTCTTATTTGAATTCTACGAAGTACATCTTCATTTACATTACCTATAACATCACCAGCATAGATTTTTTTTCCATTAATAAACTCAATTGAATTGTTTCTTCCATCTATTCTAGTAATAGTAAATCCATTTCTGTATTCTTCTAATTCTCCAGAATTATCATATAAATTAAATCCTTCATTTACTATTCTTGTAATTTTTTTTATCCCTTTTGATGTTTTATAATCTAATTGAATAGTCGCTGTAGGTGCAGCTTTCGAAAGGTTAATTCCTTCTAAATACACATACCCCCCTGTTGAACTACTTCCTGTTTCAGTTATTCCTTTAACCGATATTCTTTTTACTAGTTTTTTGTTATATGCTTCTAGTGCATCTAACCTATATACCATATTATAAATACTGTCTTTTTTATGTGTTGCAGAATATCTTAAGGTCATTAAGGCATTAAACTGCTCTAAATTTTCTTTTGTCTTTTTACCTTCAACCGATTGAGGTTCATCTATTATTACAATTGGATTAGTTTTAGCTATAACATCAATAGGTCTTCTCGAACGAAATTCATCCAATTTCATATAAATACGTCTTGCATTTTTACCAGTAGCATTAAATGCTTGTGAATTAATAATCATAACATTGATTGAATTATCTGAAGCAAACTGTTCTATTTGATTTAATCTACTAGAATTATATACAAAATACCTTATTTTCTTTCCATATTCCTCTGCAAAATGCTCTTGTGTTATTTCAAAGCTCTTATGAACTCCTTCACGAATAGCAACAGATGGCACTACTACAATAAACTTGCTCCAACCATATTTCTTATTTAATTCATACACAGTTTTGATATAAGTATATGTCTTACCTACACCTGTTTCCATTTCAACTGTTAGGTTGTAACGTCCCTCTAACTTTTCAGATACTTTTATATTATTTTCCTTCTGTATCATATTAATATTCTCTAGAATTTTAGAATCAGTTAACTCTGGAATTATAGGTTCATTTCTCCAACCAGTAAAGTCATCTAACAATGTTTGTCTACCGTCTCCACTATCAATCATATAGGTAGAAGTTAAAAAAGGTTGACCACTAAAAACATCTACAACTGCACGCGCAGCATCTTTTTGAAATTTCTGATGTTTAAATTGTAATTTCATTTTTTCTCCTTCCTAAATAACTTTGATTTTTGTATCTGGTGACAAAAGTTTAAATATTTCACTAGTATTTATCTTTTCTGCACTATTTTCAAAACTACTATCTCTAAACACCGCTCGAAGTGGAGTTAATTTAGCAATCTCTTTCATTACATTCTCTGAAATATTTTCCTCAAAACATGCGATTAAATCACCATCATTATAATTATGTACCACACAACCATCTATCTCAATAGATTTATATGGTAAAGATAAAGGTAATCCCCATTCTAATAAACATCCAAATAATAAATCTAAATCTGTTCTATCTTCTTTAATATTAGACTCTAGAGAACTAAGAAAATCTTGACTAATTTCATTAGGTGAATAATATACATCCTTCATATTAGAACTATCAACTTTTAATACTCTAAATCCTGTATCTAATTCTGAAGTTAATAATGGATTTTCACTTTTTATTTTATCACCTGCACGACGAATTCTTTCTTTTGCCAATTCAGTAATAAACAATTCTTTACCTACTTTCTCCAATTCTTTACGAGCATTACTTAAAATTATTTTTGAATTCGAATTGGAACCTTTATTAATGTCTTCTATATACTCGTTTACCTGTACTAAAATATATCTAATATATTTACCATTTAAGTTAGCTAACATAGTTGATTCAGCTAAAGTTCCTGAGCCACTAAAAAAATCCAAAACTAAATCATTATCTCCTACACCGAATTCCAATAGAAATTTTAATAATTCTATGGGCTTTGGATTAGAAAAAACATCTTTTTTGAAATACTCATATACATTTTCACTTCCTGTGCTGGTAGTACCTTTGTTACATATAATCTTTTCTGTTTTAAAAATACTTCTAGGTTTCTTACCTTTTGGCATACGCTGTTTGAATTGAACTGACCAATTATCTTTTATTTTTACAATTCTTATCTCTCCACTTTTAACATCTCTTTCATATCTTTCTTTAGACCTAAGCCAACTAATAGGATTTCCATCTTTATCATACTCTAATATTTGACCATCTGGACAAACTATAGGATAATATTGTTTCCCAGATTTTCGTCTAAATGTATCCCAATAATAATATCCATTTTTATCTTTTTCATTGTATCTCTTTTTATATTTATCTGAATATGATTCATAAAATTCTTGTAAATTATTTTTATTCCTTGAATATGAAATAATATATTCGTGTTCAATAGCTACATGCTTAGAATCATTTCCTCCTCCTTTTTTATTTTGCCATATAAATTGGGAGATAAAATTCGCTTCACCAAATATTTCATCACAAATTTTCTTCAAATTCTCAACTTCGTTATCATCTATACTAATAAATATAACTCCATCTTCTCTTAAAAGATTTTTTGCTACTAAAAGCCTTGAATAAATCATCGAACACCAATCTGAGTGGAAGCGTCCATTTGAATCGGTATTCTTAAACATACGATTTCCATCTTCGTCGTATTCTCCACTTTCTTCAGCATATTCTTCATTACTTACTTTAAAATCATCGTTGTATATAAAGTCGTTACCTGTATTGTAAGGCGGATCTATGTATATCATTTTTACTTTTCCTAAGTAACTCTCTTGAAGAAGTTTTAATACTTCAAGATTATCTCCTTCAATATATAAATTCTCGGTATTTTCCCAATCTACACTTTCTTCAGGTGCAGGACGTAGTGTTTTTCTTATAGGTTTATTAGCTTCTACTATAGATTCTTTTTTACCAACCCAGGTAAATTCATATGCTTCTTCTCCATCTACTATATTTTCAGAAAGCATTTGTTTTAACATTTTAAAATTCACTGATTTTTTTAATTGTCCATTCTCATCTCTTGATTCAGTAATACAATTAGGAAACAGAGTTTCTATTTTTTTTACATTTTGAGAAGTTAAGTTTAACGACTCCATTCTCATTTTTTCCATCATTTTACCTCTTAAAAATTTATTTTAACAAACTACTTATTTTTTTCTTTAATTCTTTTAGTTCAGCATTTAATTCTACTTGTCTATTAAATTGTTTTTCATTTTTTACTTTTTTAGATAGATTATTAACTTGTTTTTGTATCTTTTCATAGTCTATATTATTTATTACTCTCTCTTTTAATGTATCACCTGAGAATTTATCTAATTCATTATTAGAAATAATATTCAATAAATTTTCATACATATTATCTAAACTAATACCAGAAAATTTTAACAAATCTTCATCTTCACTTACCCAATCTGATTCAAATATTTTGTGTATAGTTATGGTTTCTGTTTCCCTACTAATTTCTTTGTAGCTTAAAGTATATTTTCTCTTATTATTATAATCAAATACAAAAAGAATATGATATGGTATATTTTCATCTATAGTATATAGTACTGAATCATCAATTTCATAATCATAGAGTTCTACTCTAAATACTTCTATTTCCTCTACTAACTTACCTTTAGCTATATTCATAGTTGTATGATCTATTTTATTTTCCCATGTTATTGACTTAATTTGCTTTACAAAATAATTTTTAGTTTTACTTGGAAGGGATTTTTTAGTATAAAGATCTTTATAAAATTTTTGTTTAGGAATAAATCTATTAAATTCTGTACTTTTAGGTAGTCCTAACATCTTTTCACCTCTTTACTTTATTACAAGAAAACATATTAATTCAAAATCATTTAAACCAGATATTTTAGAAGTTAGTGCAGTAGTTCCTCCAAACTCAAATAAACTATCAATATCTTCCTGTTCTTTCACATTAATTATTGATGCGATTGTTTTATTTAATAATTCTGAAACAGAATTCATATTTTTACCATCATTTGTTTCTTTATTAAAAATATTATACACTTCTTTTATTGGTTTATCTTTATATTTGCATAATAAACGCATAGTATCTAATAACTTTTTAGGGTTTAAATAATCGGTATGAATCTCACCATCTAGTCCTATGTAAACCATGTAAAATGGATGTATTCTATTCTTATTATCTATATTAACACTATTGTCGATATTCCTTAGAACAAAAATCACACCACTTTTATTTTCATCAGTTGCTTTTACTACAGCATGCATACCTTTAGGTTTTTTATCCATATCACCATTGCTTTTAATATGGTCTAATAAATCTAATCTGAATTCGTTTAAACCTAAGTCCATGATAGATAATCCTGTAGACATATCTTCTAAATCTACAACCTCTTTTTGTAGTTTTTTAAGTTGTTCTCTTCTGTATTCTAAATCTCCTTTTTCTTCGGTATTTATTAAATCGTCATCACCTGTAGAAGTCATTATCGATATTTTCATCCTTGTTTCTACCCTTGATTTTAAGTTAATATATTCATCTAAATTCATATCCGGCCAGAAGTTCACTAATTGAATATAGTTATTTTTACTTCCAATACGATCCACTCGACCAAAACGTTGTATTATTCGAACAGGATTCCAGTGGATATCATAATTTATTAGATAATCGCAATCTTGTAAATTTTGACCTTCTGAAATACAATCAGTAGCTATTAATATATCAATATCTACTTTATTATCTTTCATCAAGATATCACGATTTTTTGAAATAGGTGAAAAACAAGTAAGTACATTATTTAATGTTGGTCTGAATCCTTTTATTGTTGTTTTCCCATCAATTGTACCTGTAATAACAGCAGTATTTAAATTATATTTATTTTTAATATAATTACTTACATGTTCATATAAATACTCAGCCGTATCTGAGTATGCAGAAAAAATAATTACTTTCTTATTATCTTCATTTATAGGATTTTCAATTTTATTTGAAATTAACTTCAATAACTCTTGTAACTTTGTATCATGTTCTGGTGTTATATCAGCTATCATTAATGCTAATAATTCTAGAATTTCAGCATCTACTTTTAAATCTTTTCTCCAAGTTTTATAGTCCATATCATTCAGTTCTATTTTTACTTTTTTACCTACTGTAAAAAAGTCTGTATTCTCATCGTCAACATCAAACTGAGAGTCACCAGCTTCATACATATCTAAATCTGATTTGCCTGTTTTCTCAAATCTATTAATTTCATTTATAGTATTATCTATTAGTGCTTTTATTCTATTTAGAGTTAAACTAAATGAATTCACAGAACTTTCTAATCGTTTTAATAAATTAATACTCATTAATTTTCTAATTCCATCTTCACGTCCTGTTTGAGTAAGATTTATGCCTTTATTATGGGTTAATTCTATATATTTTTCTATTTGACTAGGAAATATATACCTTGATGGAGAGTATATGCATAAAGACAACTGAATCAGGTGTTCATAAATATCATTATAATTAATAGCATCACTTAAATCAGTTAACTTAGGTCGAAGCGAAATAGGCTCTTTCCTTTCAGGAAACTTACCTATTTTTTTTGTATCATAGTATTTTTCTATGTGTTTTCTAGAACGAGCAATAGTTACGCTATCTAAAAGTTCTAGAAAATCAAAATCTAATTTACTTAATAATTCTTGAGTTGTTCTATGCTCCGTTTCTAACTTACTCCAGCTACCAAACACCTTTTGAGCATGTTTAAATATATCATCTATTGATTTTTTTGTGTTTAGTTTATCACTTAATATACTTTGTTCACCTTCATAAGCTAAAGCTAGTTGGTTTTTTAAATCTAAAAATCTATTATTTACAGGTGTTGCTGATAACATTAATACTTTTGTCTTTACACCTGTTCTAATAACTTTTTCAAGAAGTTTAGTATATCTATTTTCATGTGTAGCAGCGTGCGTTCCTACTCCATTCCTAAAATTATGAGATTCATCAATTACTATTAAATCATAATTCCCCCAATTTAATCGATCTAAATCTAAACCATTAGAGAATCCTCTCTCTCTCGATAAATCTGTGTGAAATAATACATCATAATTCAATCTATCTTCAGCAATTGGATTATTTATATAATTATCTTTATATGTATTCCAGTTCTCAGCTAATTTTTTCGGACATAAAACTAATACTGTTTTATTTCTATTCTCATAGTACTTAATTACAGACAGGGCAGTGAAAGTTTTCCCTAATCCCACACTATCTGCAAGAATACAACCATTATATTTTTCTAGTTTATTGATAATTGCCAAAGCTGCATCACGTTGGAAATCATAAAGTAGATTCCAAACTTTGCTCTTTCTATAACCTGTTGCTTCATTGGGTAATACATCTTCTGAGATATCTTCTAAAAATTCACTAAAAACATGATATAACGTCATAAAATAAATAAATTCTGGAGAATTTTCTTTATATGCGGTAGAAATTTTTTCTATAACTTCTTCCGTAATATCTTGAGTAAATTCTTCATTTTTCCAAATCCCTTCAAAATCCTTTAAAAAAGTATCAGATTCTGGAGCTTCCAGCTTTATTACAAAATTAGTTAAATTATTTCCACGTTCACAACCTAAATCCACTGTTGTAAATCCATCAATATTACTATATACCGTATTTGAAGCCTCTTTTTCAATGGCAATAAAACTATTCATTCTAGCTTTCGTTACATTAGATTTAAATTTAACTTTATTTCTAATCCATTCTGCACATTCTTTAGCGATTGCTTTTTGAGTTAATTCATTTCTTAATTTAACCTCAAATTCCGATCCATAGATAATATTCTCGCGATCTAATTTTGGAATATAAAATTCTCTTTTTTGTTTTTCTACAGTATCTTTTACAAATGTTGGAGAGGTAAATATAAATCTACATTCTTCAACATCTTGTAATTGTTCTTTCAACTCATTATATGCATATATAGAAAAACAGGCAGCTGCAATTGATATTTTATTACCTTTTTCTATTGTTTTTACCAAGTCATCTTTTAAAAAACTTGTCTTATTATCAATTAATACCACTCTTCATTCCCTCTCTTCTTGATAAATTTTCCTCTTGTATAATTGTTTCTTATTTCTTTTTATCTATAGGAGTGTCTTTTTTTATTTCAAGTGGGAATGGAATGCCATTATGCATAATAATTTGTCTATAAAATAAATCTATAGCAGTAGCCCTTGTTAAACCTAATTTCTTAAGTATCTCTTCTGCTTCTACTTTAACATTTTCTTGTATTCTTACATTTACAGTTGCTGTCTTTATACTCGTCATAATCAACACCTCCGTGCGTCTCTTTTTATTATACACTTATGTATATCCATTAGCAACACAAATAAGGTACAAATTTATTTTTAGTAACCATGACATAGAAGTTACACTCATATTTTTAAGTTGGCACTTATAAAACAGCGTTTTACCAAGATATAATTATTAATTTACTTAATATAAATAAAATACTTATTCATCATTTCCTTTGTTTTTTAATATTTCTTTACTATATATTTCTGAACTATCTCCTAAACTTTTAATTAATTCATTAATATGGCTAGTTGGAATATTTAATTTAGATTTGAAATTTTTCAATATTTCTGTTGTATCGCCTAAGTTTCCCATAATTTTGCTAATATTACTATTAATAGGAGAAGTTAACTCCAGATTATGATTACTTGCAAGGTTATTCATTAAATTTTTTGTAATTTGATTATGTTGTTTAATTATTTCTTCTTGATATTTACGAAGTCTTATTAATTCTTTCTGATTTTCTGATAATACTATATCTCTTAATCCCAAATTTATATTTTTTACATTTTTAGAAAAGCCACTAAAAATTTCACTTGTCTCTATAACATTTGAAAATGCATCTCTGAATGAAGTATAAACAGCTGATACATTTGCATTTTCTTTATACTTCTCTTCATTTATATTTATAATTTCTTTCTCTAATGTTTTAGTCATTTTTTTTAATAGTTTTTTTGTAGAGTTAAACTCACTATACGAAAAATCTTTATTATGCATTACTTTATTTCTACTTGATCGAATTATTTCTAAATCCTCTTTCTCAAGTTTAATATTATAATCATAAAATAGCCTATCCCACAAAGTTTTTTTAACGGATTTTTCCAAAATTTCTTTTATTCGATTAATATTTGGATTTTGTTTCTTTATTTCAACTTTACATGCTTCTATTACTACTTCATTACTCCATTCTTCCCTTTCAACAAATAAATAATTAATATAATCATAGAATGAGAATTCTTCTAATGCATTCTCTATATATTGTTTTTGATTAATACCTTTCTCTTTGTGCGATTTTTCAATTTCTTTACTTATAGTTTTTTCAACCCACTTACTTTCATACACCTGAATAACTGTCAAATATATAAACTGGCGAAGAGTTCTTTCAAATTTAGAAATTATTACAGATGCTTTATCACAAAAATATCTTGATGAGTCATCATATATTGTAATAATTCGATAATTTTTTCTATGTTTTCCATTTTTAATAGCTTTTTTAATATTTTCAATTAGTTTTGCGTTTTCTATATTATCCCCACTTTTAGTAGTAGATATACTAAAAATAATATTATTACTTTCTTGAGCTTTTCCTATATCAAAATTATAATGTATATCCTTATAAAGAATTTGATTATTTTTAATTTCAAATACTCTACTAAACTCATCTTTTAATTCTTCAATATTTATACTTTTATTTTTATGTAAAAATAATAATTTTAAATTCATTTTATTCCTCTCTCTAAATTTTTCTAATAACTATATCACAACTCGATAATATTTAATACTTCTAATAATAAAATACATCATATTACCCAAATAATATATTTATTAATTAAAATTTTATAATTAAACTTGTACAAATTTATGTACTAATAAAAACAAAAAAACATCTTGGCTTGGTAATAGCCCCAAAAATTTGGACAAGTTTTGGAGGGCTATTACCCTTTGACCGTGAAAGATGATTATTTTGTAATTATTATTTTCTGGGTCGAGCTCTTTTAAGTTAGTTGTTTATTTTTCAAAGTCAAAGACTGAAGAAAAATATTACAAATAATTTATACTACGACTACTATAATTTCTATAAACGTAACAAGTTAAAAATTATTAGGAAAGTCAGTATAATCAGCATCCTCATTTATATATTATTACTTAAAACTTTTATTTTTAAATAATTATAACTTATTTTTACTATACTCTTATAGGCCTTTTACTTGAAAATTATTTTTCTTAAGCTATGATATAAACATAAGAGAAAACCGTTGTAAAGACGGCTGCTCGATTCAAGTTATAGAATAACTATCTTACGTGCAAAAGTGGAGATAGTTATTTTTTTATTATTCCTTCAATCAGTGTCATCACAGCTATAGATTTATTTTTAAAAATTATACTACTCCTATCGAACTTTTCTACTTCATAAATTTCGTTATTTTCCCTTCTTTTTTGTATGTTTCTACTGCTTTTTCTACTTTTTCAAAGTCGCATTTTAAGCTGTATGAATAGATATCTCTAAATAATCTATATCCTAGTTTTTCATTTACTTCGAATGCTAGTGTGTATAGTTCATATGTTTCTATTGAATCAGAGTTTTCGTGTACTTTAACTACATCTGCTAATATATCGTCACAATGTTCCACTAATGCTTTTTCTAGTCTATCATTTAAGAATTTTGATTTATCTAGACTATATTTATACATTTCTCTTGATGTAGTTGAAAAGTCCACTACTAGACTTTCTCGATCTAATTTATCATACAGTTCATATCCTAACTGTTCATTTACATCTTTTGCGATTTCTACTAATCTTTCTTTCGATACTGGATCTAAGCTAAATGCTGCATTACTTACTTCTGATAATACTTTATTGTTTTCTTATATCGCTTTTTGTAATAATTCTAATTTCATAAAGATCCTCTCACTCCTAATTTTCTTACATTCTATTATAACATATTCATTAGTTTTTCTTATATCGCTTTTTGTAATAATTCTAATTTCATAAAGATCCTCTCACTCCTAATTTTCTTACATTCTATTATAACATATTCATTAGTTTTTCTTATATCGCTTTATAACTTTTCTTTATTCTTATATATATTCTTGAATTTGACTTTTTCGTATGAAGTTCTCTTGAAAAATTAACCATTTTCCCTTAAAATTAATGTATTAACTAAGGAGAGTTTGAAATGAGTGAATCGAAAATTGTTTTAACTATTGATGATAAATTAAAAAATGAAGCTGAGGAACTATTCTCTAGTCTTGGATTAAATTTAGAAACTGCCATTAGCATGTTCCTTACAAAAGCCGTTAATGAAGGCGGCATACCCTTTGATATAAAACAAACAAAATATGTTAAAAGTCCTGATTTCATTTCTAGTCACTTCACTATTAAATCAGCTGTATATGAGATATATGAATACATTAAAAATAAATTCAATGAAGAGCCCTCATTTTCCTTAACCTGCGAAAATAGAGGTCTTACAGACGATGAAGCTAGTAAACTATTTATTCTATTTTCTAATAATACTGAAGAGATTAATCAAGAAGAATTCACAGAAAAAAATATTGATAACCTAGTAGAATTATCTACAATCACCTTCCCAGTATTAAGACGACTATCAGATAAACAACTACGTGATATCGTAAATTCATATATCACAAACTACTATTTAATTAAACAACAGTAAATGAATGATAATATTTTTAAAAATATATCAAAAAAACACTTAAAATACCATAACTGAATTTTGAGTATTTTTTCATTTACACTTTAGTTAAAAAATTCTAGATATTATTCTTCCTAAATTAACCAATCAACAATATATTTGATTTCTATACCATCAATATAGTTGATTCCTTCATAACGACCTGTAAGTACTATTTTATTATAGTTATCTTTTATCATTAATAACTTATCCGTTTCATGTGAATTATTTGAAATTTGATATGCAACTTGATAGTATTCAATTACTCCATCTTTTTCTTTTACAAAAAAATCCAGTTTCATTTCTCAATGTCCGCTCTTAAATTCAGTTTCCCCGCTAATTTCCACTATATTTTAATTTAAGTCAATTACCAAATACAACAAAAAACTCGAAACAAAGATTTCTCCTTACTTCGAGTTCATTTATTATTATCATTATTATCGTTTTACGATTTCTTCTAGTAACATTTTGTTAATCATTTGTGGGTTGGCTTGTCCTTTAGAAGCTTTCATTATTTGCCCTACTAGGAAACCAATAGCACGATCACGTCCGTTTTTGTAGTCTTCGATAGATTTTGGATTGTTATCTAATGCTTCGTTAACCCAAGCAAGTAGTTGTCCACTATCTGATACTTGTACAAGACCTTTTTCTTTAACGATTTTCTCAGCATCTCCACCATGTTCGATAAGTTCTGCAAATACTTTTTTCGCGATTTTACTTGAGATTGTTCCATCAGTAATTAGTTTAATCATTCCTGCTAGACCTTCTGCAGTTAATGCTGTTTCGCTAAGTTCTTTTTGAACTTTGTTTAGATAAGCATTTACATCTACCATTAGATAGTTAGATGCTAGTTTTGCATCAGCTCCTAATGATACAGTTTTTTCAAATATATCTGACATTTCTTTTGTTAGTGTCAGTACGTGAGCATCGTATGCTGGTAGTCCAAGTTCTTCTTGGTATCTTCTTTGACGAGCATCTGGAAGTTCTGGAATAGTTTTTCTTACTTCTTCCATCCATTCATCAGAGATAATCATAGGTACGATGTCTGGCTCTGGGAAGTAGCGGTAATCATCAGAACCTTCTTTAACACGCATTAGTTTTGTTGTTCCTGTTGTTTCATCAAAACGACGTGTTTCTTGCTCGATTTTTCCACCTGATAGAATAACTTGTTCTTGGCGTTTTTCTTCATACTCAAGACCTTTTCTTACAAAAGTAAATGAGTTCAAGTTTTTAAGCTCTGTTTTTGTACCAAATTTTTCTTGACCGTATGGACGAATAGAAATGTTCGCATCACAACGCATAGATCCTTCTTCCATCTTAACATCTGATACTTCGATATATTGAATAATTGAACGTAGTTTTTCTAAGTAAGCATACGCTTCTTCTGGTGTTCTAATATCTGGCTCAGAAACGATTTCGATAAGTGGTGTTCCTTGACGGTTAAGGTCTACTAGTGAATAACCATTTTTGTGAGTTAATTTACCAGCATCTTCTTCAAGGTGAGCACGTGTAATACCGATACGTTTTGTTTCTCCGTTTACTTCGATATCAATCCAACCATTTTCTCCAATTGGTTGATCGAATTGAGAGATTTGGTATGCTTTCGGATTATCTGGATAGAAGTAGTTTTTTCTATCAAATTTTGACTCGCGAGCTACTGTCATGTTAAGAGCCATTGCAGCTTTCATTCCCCATTCTACCGCTCTTTTGTTTACTACTGGAAGTACTCCAGGGTATCCTAAGTCGATTACGTTAGTGTTAGTATTTGGTTCTGCACCAAAGTGAGCTGGAGATGGTGAAAATATTTTTGAATCTGTTTTTAATTCTACATGGACTTCTAGTCCAATTACTGTTTCAAAATGCATCTTGTTTCTCCTATTATAATTCTATTTTTTTATCATGTAAGTTGTAATGTTGTTCGAATTTGTACGCTACATCATACAATGTTGATTCTGCGAATGGTTTTGCGATTAATTGCATACCGATTGGACGTTTTCCTTTGAATCCACATGGAATGCTTAGTCCTGGTAAACCAGCCATATTAACTGGAATAGTCAATATATCATTTGCGTACATAGTAACTGGATCTCCGATTTCTTCTCCGATATTGAATGCAACTGTTGGAGCTGTTGGCCCGATGATTACATCATATTCTTTGAATACTCTATCGAAATCTTCTTTGATTAAAGTACGAACCTGTTGTGCTTTTTTGTAGTATGCATCGTAATATCCTGAAGATAATACATATGTTCCTAACATAATACGACGTTTAACCTCAGCACCGAATCCCTCTCCACGAGTTTTTTTGTAGATTTCTTCTAAGTTAGTTGCATTTGGACTTCTGTATCCGTAGCGAATTCCGTCAAAACGTGAAAGGTTTGAACTTGCTTCAGCTGATGCGATAATGTAGTATGTTGAGATAGCATAGTCTGTATTTGGAAGACTTACTTCTTCTACTATTGCTCCTTGACTTTCTAGGTATTTTACACCATCAAGAACTGCTTTTTTAACATCTTCATCAATTCCAGCACCGAAGTATTCTTTCGGAAGGGCAATTTTTTTACCTTTAATATCTCCAGTAATAATTTTGCTAAATTCTGGTACTTCTACTGGTGCACTCGTCATATCATGAGCATCTAATCCAGAGATAATTTCTAGTACACGTGCATTGTCTTTTACCGTACGTGTCATTGGCCCGATTTGGTCAAGAGATGATGCAAAGGCAACAAGACCAAAACGTGATACACGCCCGTATGTTGGTTTAAGTCCTACAATACCACAGTACGATGCTGGTTGACGTACTGATCCACCAGTATCACTTCCTAGTGTAAAGCTAACTTGACCTGCTGCGATAGCTGTTGCACTACCACCACTTGATCCTCCAGGTACTGCATCTAAGTCATGCGGGTTACGAGTAAGCTTGTAATAAGAGTTTTCTGTAGATCCGCCCATCGCGAACTCGTCCATATTTAGTTTCCCCATAAGGATTGGATTTTCCGCATTAAGTTTATTCATTACTGTCGCATCGTAAATTGGATTAAATCCTTCCAAAATTTTTGATGCACATGTTGTTTGGATATCTT
>ERZ772766.842-NODE-842-length-17379-cov-37.717675_pt1 | contig 17379 bp, 17 predicted proteins | sample MGYA00511379_ERZ772766 | MGnify/ENA primary metagenome ERZ772766 (study PRJEB29015, sample SAMEA2737895) | human oral metagenome | biome: human oral; feature: human-associated habitat; material: dental | place: China | collected 2116 ...
CCATCGGCGTGGTTCCCGGCATGTTCGCCACGCTCATCTTCGCGATGCCCCCCGGAGTGCGCATGACCGAGCTGGGCATCAAGCAGGTGGATAAGGAGACTGTTGAGGCGGGGCGCTCCTTCGGAGCGACCGACTGGCAGATCCTCAGGGGCATTCAGCTTCCGCTGGCCGTCCCCACGATCATGGCAGGCGTCAACCAGGTCATCATGCTGGCGCTGTCGATGGCCGTCATCGCGGGCATGGTCGGTGCCGACGGCCTCGGTAAGGAGGTCGTCAAGGCGCTCGCGACGATTGATATCGCCAAGGGCACCGAGGCGGGTCTATCCATCGTGTTCCTGGCGATCTTCCTGGACCGGGTGACCGCGGCCCTCGGGGCACCGCGGGAGGAGGGCTCGCTGCTCTCGTTCCTCAAGAAGCGGTGACCCATGACTCGACGACGCTTTTCCGCTCCGCCCTCGCAGGCGGCAGGCGCACACCGAAGGAATGCTATGCAGGCCTCCCGTCGTACCTTCACCACGGCTCTCGCCTCCCTCATGGCAGGAGGTGCGCTCGCCGCCTGCGGCCGAGGCTCGGGTGGCGGTAAGACACTCCGACTCGGCTTCATCCCCTCCTGGAGTGACGGTCTGTCCATGACGCATCTGGTGAAGACCCAGCTCGAGAAGGCCGGGTACCGGATCAAGCTGACCGACCTGAGTGAGGCGGGGCCTCTCTACGCCGGGCTCAGCCAGGGGGCGGTTGACCTCTACCCGTCGGCCTGGCCGGACGTCACTCACAAGGAGTACATGGACAAGTACCGCAAGTACATCGAGGACCTGGGGACCTACTACGACGCCGCCAAGCTGACCTGGGCGGTTCCCTCCTACTCCTCAATGAAATCGATCGAGGACATCAAGTCCCACGCCTCGCAGATCGGCAACAAGATCATCGGTATCGAGCCGGGCGCGGGCCTGACCAAGGTATCGCAGGAGGACGTCATCCCCGACTACGGTCTGGGGGACATGAAGTTCCTGACCTCCTCCACCACGGGGATGCTGGCAGAGCTCAAGAAGGCGGTCGACGCGAAGAGCGAGATCGTCGTCACCCTGTGGCACCCCTTCTGGGCGAACACCACCTATGACATGCGGGACCTGGAGGATCCCAAGGGTGCGCTCGGCAAGGGGGAGGGGCTTCACTTCCTGGGGCGAGAGGGATTTGCGAAGGAGTACCCCGAGATCGCGAAGTGGCTCGGCTCCATCAAGATGGATGAGCCCACCTACGGCAGCCTCGAGGACCTTGTCGTCAACACCTACGGCGAGGGGAAAGAGGACGAGGCCGCCATCGCCTGGTCCAAGGAGCACCCGCAGTACGACTTCAAGAAGTCCTGACGTCGGGCGGCTGTGAGTCCGCCGCCCAGCCCAGGGACTGCGAAAGGTGGGCGGGGCGGCGGGCCGCTGTGTGGCGTTCATGTCGTTGATGCGCAGAACGCGCATGGTCAGGCGCATTGAGGAGGCGTCGAGCACCTCGCGCACCGCGGTCGCCAGGATGGCGAATCCCGTCACCTGGTCGGAGACGAGTCCGGCGTCGGTGAGGGCGGACCAGACGGCCACGACCGCCCCGAGTGCGAGTGCCGATGCAGTTGAGGAACGTTGGGGGCTGATGCCCCTCGGTCATCACGCCCCTGAGTGGCTCAGCGCGATTCGGCTGAGCTCGGGGAGGAACCTGCGGCCGTCGCGGAAGTCAGCGGTGACGTACTCCGGCGGGATCGGCTGGGGCTGGTGAATGCGCTCCTGGAGGGCGTCGTAGCCCAGCGAGGTGTCCCACGGCCTCTCGATGAGGGCGACGAAGGCCATGAACGGCAGCCACGTAAGAACCGTCAGCATCGTCGTCGACGCCGGAGCGACGAGCCGGCCGGCCAGGAACCCTGCGACCGCAGGGCACAGCACGGCAACGAGAGTCAGTAGCAGACCGTTTGCGTCCCGGGAGCGCCAGGCCCTCATGATGAGCCGGTGGGCGGAGACGTCGATGACCTCACGCACTGTCACCGCCACCAGGGAGAACAGGACTGCCCGTCCGAGCCCCAGACCGGCACCGGTCAGGACGGACCATACGCACACGATGGTGGCCAGCCCGATGACCCCGGGCACCCCGAGGACCAGGCGGCCCAGCACCATCGCGGAGACGGGTGTGACAGGTCTCCAGTGGCCGCCTCCGGTGCCGCTCCGTTCGGTACCACCCTCGCCCATGGCATCCCTTCTGTCCGGTCTGAGCCTACATTCAACCGTTTGAGTCATTCTACAAAGCCTGTCGGAGGTGTCTCGCACGATCGACCGTAGTCGGCCGCGGTGCGGGGTGTGCCTTGCCGTCATCCCGCCTCACCGCGCCGAGAGGACTCTCTCATCACCGCGCTCGCCGCCCCGATCCCACCGTCCTGGCCGGCCTCAAGGGCCGCACCTCCTCGAGGGGGCCGCGCGCCCCTACCCGGGGCGCCGGTGCGTAGCGGGCTGAACGACGATGCGGGTGATACCCGTCGAGCGTTCGTCGAGGTGGGCCCCGCCACCCTTGTTCCGGTTCCATCATGTTGATTGAAGATCGTGCGTATTCTGTCCCAGTGAGTCCGGACCATCAGCATGCCAGCGGCGAGATCGACATCGCCGCTCTTCATGCGCAGGACTCCACCGGTCTGCTGGACCGGATCGACCGCGCCGTGGTCTGGGACATCCCCCTGGTGACGCCGTTTCGCGGCATCACCCGACGCGACGGCGTCCTGCTCCATGGCCCCGGCGGCTGGGGCGAGGTCGCGCCGTTCTGGGACTACGGGTCGGAGGCCAGTGCGCCATGGCTCGCCTCCGGGCTGTCGCAGGCCCTGGGCAACTCCGTCCTGCCCCGTTACCGCGAGACCATCCCCGTTAACGTGACAGTCCCGGAGGTCGGTGCCCAGGAGGCCGCCGAGACGGTACGTGCCTGCGGAGCCAGAACCGCCAAGGTCAAGGTCTCCGGCAGTCCGGAGCGGCGCTCCGCCGACCTCGAGCGGCTCGAGGCCGTCCGCTCGGCCCTGGGGCGCTCCGGGAAGGTGCGCATCGACGTCAACGGTGCCTGGGACCTGGAGACCGCCCGCGAGAACCTCCCACGGATGGACCGGGCCGCCGGAGGGCTGGAGTACGCCGAGCAGCCCTGCGCCACCGTCTACGACCTGGCCGATCTGCGCCGCGCCGTCGACGTGCCCATCGCCGCGGACGAGTCGATCCGGCTGTCGTCCAACCCGTTGGAGGTCGTCCACCGGCGGGCCGCCGACGTCGCCATCCTCAAGATCGCTCCGCTGGGCGGAGTGCACCGGGCCCTGGACATGGCTGAGCGCCTCGGGCTGCCGGCGGTCGTCTCCTCGGCCCTGGACACCTCCGTGGGCATCATGGCCGGCGCCACTCTCGGCTTCAGCCTGCCGACCCTTGGCCACGCCTGCGGTCTGGGGACTGCGCGCCTGCTGACCCAGGACGTCACCGAGCTCAGCGTCGCCCCCCACGACGGGATGTTGCGCGTCGACGACGCCGCACCGGTCTCCGAGCGTCTCCTGAACGAGGTCAAGGCAGGGCCCTACCTCACCAGGCACTGGCAGACCCGCTTGCTGCACCTGGCCGGCGCCCTGCACGCCCGTCGACAGCGAGAGGCCCGCGACCCGAGCCGGGCCGTGGCCGGGCTGCCGCTGTAAACCTCGCTCGGACCGTGCCGGATCCGCACCGAACTGTGATGAATCGCAGCGCAGCGGATGCGGGGCGCTCTCGTATTCTCGCTCCTGTGACCGACTCCCCGGAGTGCCCGCAGCTCCCTTCCGCCCTGGCTGACGCCCGCAGTCTTGTGGCCGCCCTTCTGGCCGAAGGGGTTCTCGAGGTCGTCCTGTGCCCAGGGTCGCGCAGCGCCCCACTGGCGGACGCCCTCGCCGACGCCGCCGACGCCAGTGCCCTGATCCTGCGAGTCGTCCTGGATGAGCGCAGCGCCGGTTTCATCGCGCTGGGTGCCGCTCGTGCCCACGCCCTGGCCGGGCGCAGCCGGTGCGCCGCCGTCGTCACCACCTCGGGGACGGCCGTCTCCAACCTCCACCCGGCCGTCAGTGAGGCCGACGCCGCCGGAATCCCTCTGCTCGTCATCAGTGCCGACCGTCCCCACGAGCTGGTCGGCACCGGCGCCAGCCAGACCACCGAGCAGACCGGGCTCTTCGTACCGGCCCTGCGCCTGGGCGTCGACCTGCCCGCTGACCTGGCCGCCGACCTCGGGGGACCCGCGGCCGATGCCGCCATCGCCGGGCAGGTGCGCCGCGCCGTCGCCGCCGCTACCGGGGTCCTCAGCCGGGACCCCGGGCCGGCCCAGATCAACGCCCGCTTCCGCCCACCCCTGGCGGTGGACGGTGCGGCTCCGGCTGCTGTGACCACCCCTGTCCCGCCACTGGCCATGGCAGCACAGGCGACCGAGGCGGTGCCCGTCCCCCTGGTCGAAGCCGCCGAGAAGATCGGTGCCCCCTCCGCCGACGCGCAGGGGCGGGGAATCGTCGTCGCCGGTGACACCGCCTCTCCGGCCGTCGGCGCTCTGGCCCGGGCCCTGGCCGAGCACCTCGACTGGCCACTTCTGGCCGAGCCGACCTCCCAGGCCCGCGGTGGCCCCCAGGCGCTGACCCGCTACGCCGAGCTCCTGGCCACCGGGCCGGGACGCGATCTCGTCGCGCAGGCCGATCACCTCATCGTCGTCGGCCATCCCAGCCTCAGCAGATCGGTCACCGCGCTCCTGGGGCGAGAGGACCTCGACATCACGGTCCTGACCGAGCGGGCCGGGTGGACCGATGTCCCTGGAAGGGCTCGGCACGTCATCCCCGTCGACGGGCTCGGCGCCCGGACGACTGATGACGCCGCCTCCCGGGCCGCCCGGCTGGCCGACTCCCTCACTCTGGTTCGGGCCGACGCTGCCTGGGCCGAGGCCTGGCGCCGGGCCGTGGCGGACCTGCCCGAGCCGGAGCGTCCCGGCAGCACCGACGCCGTCACGAATGCCGCGGTCGAGGTCGTGTGGGAGGCTGCTCGTCCGGTCGACGCCCCCATCCTGCTGGTCGGCTCCTCGATGACGGTACGTCGCCTCGACCGCCTCGCCCACCCCGGTGACCCCGACTGCTCAGCCCCGAAGGCCGTGGCCAACCGCGGTCTGGCGGGAATCGACGGCACCATTGCCACCGGGGTCGGGCTGTGGATGGCGTCGGGTAAGCCGGTGCGGGCTGTCATGGGGGATCTCGCCTTCCTCCACGATGCCATGTCAATGGGGAGGGGGCTCCGTGAGGCGGAGCCGGACCTTCAGGTTATCGTTGTCGACGACGGCGGAGGCGCGATCTTCTCCCATCTCGAGTACGCCCGTACCACAGCATCTGATCGGTTCGAACGGCTCTTTGCCGCCCCTCAGCGTGCGAGTATTTCTGCACTGGCCGCAGCCCTGGGGGCTCGTGTCCATGTCCCCGAGGACGTCGCCGCTCTCCGAGCGCTCCTGACCGAGCCGGTCGAGGGGCTGAGCGTCATTTTATGGACGGTTTCGAGAAAACCGCCTAACGCCCGGACAACATGACCCACGATAGAGATAGACAGTCCTGCGAGCTGACGAGATCGTCTCAAACGGTGGCCACCCCGCTTCGAGCCGGCCACCCTCGCTCGGCGAGCTGCGACACAACGGTTATACGATCCACAGCACAGCCTCAGGAAATCATCGGAAACGCCACAGAGACCTGAGGTTGTCTACCTGCGGACCTGGACAGGGCACACGGCCCGAGGAGGAACACATAGATGAGCGGTTACGACGAGACGCATCCGGAGACCTATCGGCCTACCGAGCCCGACCAGGCGGCGGACGGCAGTCACCCCGGTGTCGACTCCCCGTCCGCTGCACGTCAGGGAGCATCGGTTGAGACGATGTCCGGAGGCGAAGCCTCGAGTGCGCCCTCGAACGCGCCTGCGGACCGGCCCACGTCGGTACTCCCCACGGATCAGCCGACGTCGGTCTACGCACAGTCTCAGCAGCCGTCCCAGCAGTCCTACCAGCAGAACCAGTACCCGGCCTACGTCCTGGAGCAGTCGGCGGTGCCCTACAACCAGCCCTCCGCTCAGCAGTCCTACCAGGGGCAACAGGCGCACCTCGGCTCTCCCTACACGAGCGTTCCGGCAACGCCCGGCGGCTACGACGTCCCCCCGTCGGCGCCCGGTAGCGCCGGAACGGCTGCGGGCGGCTCGCAGACGGGCGCCAGCACCTATGCGCCGCTGGGCACTGCGGGGGAGTCCTTCTACGCGACGTCGAGTGCCGCTGGCAGTCAGAGCAGCGGAAGCCGGCGTCGAGGACCGGGTTGGTTCGCCCTCGTGGCCTCCGCTGTGGTCGCCTCCCTGCTGGGCGCCGGTGGTGCCGTCGGGGCGGTCAACTACATGGACGCTCGCGGTGGGAACGCCGCATCGCACTCCTCGGCCGCGCCCACCGCGATTGCCACCGGTGATACGACCCAGACCGTCAACAGCACCGGTCAGGCCCCCGACTGGGAGGCCGTCTCAGCCGCGGTGTCCAACGCCGTCGTGTCCATCGCCATCGCCACCGGCAACGGCAAGGCCCTGGGTTCCGGAGTCATCTTCGACAAGGAGGGGCACATCATCACGAACAACCACGTGGTGGCGGGCGCCTCGCAGATCCAGGTGACGCTGGCCGATGGCCGCGTCTACGAGGCTGAGACCACCGGCACCGATCCCGCCACCGACCTGGCGGTCATCCAGCTCAAGGACGCCCCCGACAACCTCACCGTCGCCCAGCTCGGCGACTCCGACAAGCTGGCCACCGGTCAGGACGTCATGGCCATTGGTAACCCGCTGGGCTTGTCCTCCACCGTCACCACCGGCATCATCTCGGCCCTGGACCGCCCTGTTATCAACTCCCAGAGTGAGGACGGCTCAGGAGGAGGCTCCCCGTCCTCGGCGGTCTACACCAACGCCATCCAGATCGACGCCGCCATCAACCCCGGCAACTCCGGCGGGCCGCTCTTCGACGAGAAGGGGCGGGTCATCGGGATCACCAGCTCCATCGCCACCATGGGGAACTCCAGTGGCGGTGAGGGTGGCTCGGGAAGCATCGGCATCGGCTTCGCCATTCCCGTCAAGCTGGCGGACAAGGTCGCCAAGCAGCTCATCAAGTCCGGCACGGCCACCCACGCCTACCTGGGCGTTAAGGTGGAGACCGGTGGCGCCGAGGTCGACGGCGAGACGCGCGCCGGTGCCAAGATCTCCTTGGTCGAGGGCGGCTCACCCGCAGACAAGGCCGGCCTGAAGAGGGACGATGTCATCATCGCCATCGATGGTAAGACCACCTCCCAGGGCTCGGCACTGACCGGTTACGTGCGCCAGTACTCCGCCAACGACAAGGTCAAGCTCACGGTCATCCGCGATTCCAAGAAGCAGGACATCGACGTGACCCTGGCCGAGCGCAAGGACTCCTGACCGGAGTGGCTTCTGACTTGTTTTACCGAGACCGACGGCTCCAGGTCCAGGAGCCGTCGGTCAGCTCTTCCTCGGTGGGTTCCAGGATGTCGAGGACCGTGCTGAGGGCCTCTGATCCTGAGAGCTTGGCGCGCAGCCGGCCGTCGGTGGAGAAGGTGCTCAGGAGGCGTTCGAGCTGGCGCATGCTCAGGGGTAGGTAGCCGATGGGGTACTGGAGCTCGTGATGGTTCTTGAGGGAGATGATGGCGTCGGCCTGGCGGACTCCCGTGAGGTGCGGATGCGCCTTCCATGGAATCTCGAGGCTGTGTCCGTTGGCCTGAGTCAGCTCGATGTCGCTCTTGCAGACGGTGATCCGATGCCTTACGGGGCGGCAGCCATGAAGGACCTGTAAGAGATAGAAGACGCTCAGTGCTCCCAGTGCTGCTAAGGCTGCTGACCCGATCCAATCACCCTGGCGGTGCAGCAACCAGGTAACTGCCGCGAGCGGTACTCCCAAAACACCCAGAAGTGGAACACCGACTTCAAACAGGAGCATGCCGGTTGGGGCCGTCATGACGACTCGATGGCTGTCGTGACTCCAGTATGTTCGGCCGGCTGACAGAAAATACTTGAGACACCATGCTGCAACTGCGTAACTGACGATGAAGACAGCGAGGTAGATCATGGCCAGCGCTGTGGTGATGCTTCCTGTGAGAAACATGGGGATGCTGAACATGGCTGCGGCCACAGCGATGGCTCCGAAGAACAGGGGTGTCCGATGCCGGTTCTTGTCGATGCGTTCCGGTGTGATGGTGAGCTGGGCTGCCTTGCCCGTCAGGAAACTCATGGCGGTTATCCTTGCGTTGGCGTATACGCTGTCTAGCGGCTCCAGGTCCAAGAGCTGTCGGCCAGTTCTTCCTCAGTGGGTTCCAGGACGGCGAGGACGGTGCTCAGGGCCTCGGGGCCTGAGAGCTTGGCGCGCAGCCGGCCGTCGGTGGAGAAGGTGCTCAGGAGGCGCTCGAGCTGGCGCATGCTCATGGGGAGGTAGTCGATGGGGTAGTGCAGGTCTTCCTGGCCTTTGAGGGCAATGATGGCATATCCTTGACGGATCTCTTTGAGGTACGGATGAGCCTTCCACGGAATCATGTCAGTGCGCCCATCGATCCGGGTCAGTTCGAGTCCATTCTTACTTAAGGAGATTCTGTGTCCATGGGCGTGTCTCGCTCTGAGGGTCGGAAACAGGTGGTAAAGGGCTAACATACCCAATGTTGTCAATCCGAGGGAAACCATCCAGGCGTCACGACTTCCTATCGCTCGAGCGACAACTCCTACGACGACGGAGAATGCAGCCAAAGAAAGTGGGAGTATTTCTGACCTCACTAAGGCTGGAGGAACAATCAGTTCTGTCCGCGTTTCATTGCTTGTCCACCAGAGTCTTCCGTGGAAGACGTGATTCTTTAGGGCCTGCAAAGATCCGGCAGCGGAGGCCATAACGAGACTCGTATAAAGAAGTCCCAGAGATGCCGTCATATTGTCAGCATGATAGAAAAGGGTGGCTAAGGGTGTCAGGATGGGAGATACTGTCGTAATCACAGCCTGGGTTCGATTTAGTCCTTTGTCTACCTTGTCCATACTCAATCGAGGTCGGTTCGGCATGATGTTCAACTTCTTGCGGGGGTTCGCGCTGCGATAACTTTAGAGGATTCTGCAGAGTATATTGCTCCAAGCGAACTTCAGTTTGTGAACACGCTCTTTCAACCCTCGTAAATCTTGTCACTGCTGTGTTCTGTGCGCTGCGTAGTAGGATTTCTTGCCTGTTTATATATTCGTATTGTTTCATGTCTGGCTTTCTGCTGGGGCGGTCGGCCTCCAGTTCCAGGAGCCCTGACTCGTGTCGCTTTGGTGGGTTGTGGGTGGGCTGGTGTGAGTTTTCGTTGGTATTGCGGTGTTGGGGGTCTGGTGGTGGGGCACTAAGAGCCCGTATGGTGCACTGGTGTGAGCCCGTTTGTGCGTAAGGTCAGGACCGCTTCGGGGGCCACGGCGGTGCAGATCGTGTCCAAGTCCGGTGGTGTGCGTCGGATCGTGGAGCACCTGGGCTCAGCCCACGACGAGACCGAGGTGGCGGCCCTGTTGGAGGTCGGGCGGTAGAGGATCGCCGCCTGGCAGGGCCAGGGGATGCTGGACCTGGAGTCCCTGGACCCAGCGCCTGGACGCACCGGCCTGGTAGGCGCAACGGTGGTTTCCAAGCGCTCGGCCCTGCTGTGGGACGTTCTGCACGGGGCGTATACCTGCCTGGACCTGGGGGACGCCACTGGGGGTGATCGGGCGTTTGAGCAGATGGTTCTGGCGCGTCTGATCGAGCCGTCGTCCAAGGCCCAGGTCCCCCGTGTCCTGGGTGATCTGGGCCTGGAGTCGGTCAGCGTGCGGACCTTGTTCCGCTCCCTGGGACGCTGCGGGCAGCGGGGCTACCGCCAGGCGATCTCCCAGGCCCTGTTCGAGCACGTCACCGCCGGTGGGGGTCTGGCCCTGTGCCTGCAGGCGTGACCACCTTGTACTTCGAGGCCGAGCGTGAGGACGACCTGCGGCGGTTGGTTACTCCAAGGAGAGGAGGGTCGACCCTCAGATCATCGTGGGCCTGCTGGTCGACCGGACCGGTTTCCCTCTCCAGGTCGGCTGCTGGGAGGGCAACAAGGCTGAGACCACCACGATCATCCCCATCGTGGAGGCCTTCCAGGCCGCCCACGGTATCGAGGACCTCGTCATTGTCGCCGGGCGCCGGCATGCTCTCAGCCGCTAACCTGGCGGCCCTGGACGAGGCGAGGCTGCGGTTCATCGTCGGGGCCCGACAGGTCCGCGCCCCAGGCGACCTGGAGGCGCACTTCCACTGGGAAGGCGATGCCCCCGCCGACGGTCAGGTCATCGACACCATCACCCCCAGAAGAGGCTCGAACACCGAGCGGGACAAGAGCCGCAAGTCCGAGCCGGTGTGGGACCCGGGCACCCACCCGGGCTCATGGAGGGCCATCTGGGTCTACTCATCCAAGCGCTTCATCCGGGACAACCACACGCTGGACGCCCAGGAGAACAGGGCCAGGGCCGTCATCGCCGGCGAGAAGCGTCCCAAGGGCACGCGTTTTGTCACCGTCCATCAAGGCGATCAGGTCCTCGTCCTCGATGAGGCGTCCATCGCCAGGGCCCGGCGCCTGGCTGGGCTCAAGGGCTACGTCACCAACATCCCTGCACGCTTGATGGATGCCGGTGAGGTCGTCTCCTCCTACCACGAGCTGTGGCACGCCCGGTCAGTCCTTCGCCGATGAGCAAGCACGACCTGCCAGCCCGCCCCGTCTTCCACCACACTCGCGATGCCATCGAGGCTCACCTGACCGTGGTCATGGCCTCCCTGGCCGTAGCCCGCTACCTCCAGGACGCCACCGGGATCAGCATCAAACGCGTCATACGCGCCCTCAAACCCCTACAAGACGTCACCGTCAACCTCAACAGCCATGAAATAACCGCCCGGCCTCAAATCACCCTAAACGCAGCCAGCATCCTCAAATCCCTACAGACCACAGGGCACTAAGGCGTCATGAGTCAGGTCTGTGCGCTGCGTAGTAGGATTTCTTGCCTGTTTATATATTCGTATTGTTTCATGTCTGGCTTTCTGCTGGGGCGGTCGGCCTCCAGTTCCAGGAGCCGTCGGTGAGTTCTTCCTCGGTGGGTTCCAGGATGGCGAGGACCGTATCGAGGGCTTCGGGGCTGGAGAGCTTGGTGCGGAGTTTGCTATTGGTTGAGAAAGTGCTCAGGAGGCGTTCGAGCTGGCGCATGCTCATTGGGAGGTATGCCATGGGGTAATGCAGCTCGTCGTAGTTCTTGAGAACGATGAGGGCATCACCCTTGCGGCCTCCGATCAGAACTGGATGGCCCTTCCATCGGATTTTATCAGTGTGCCTGTCTATTCGAGTGAGCTCGACGCTTCTCCTATTTAAGGAAATCCTGCATCGAGTGGGACCTCCTGCTCTGAGGATCGGGATAAGGTGGTAGAACGCAATTGTTCCCATTATTCCCACTCCAGTCGGAACCATCCATAAGCCCGAGTCCCTACTATCTGAAGAATGATTGCCGCGATGGTGGAGAATGCGGTTAGAGAAATTGTGAAAAACTCCCAAATAACTAGAGACTGTGGGACGAAGAATGATGTTGTGCTTTCAGTATTTCGCCGCTGTGATCGCCCTTTACGGATCGCGATTCGCAAATAACTAAGTGAAGCGATGAAGGATGTAGCCACGACGGTGATGTAGGTACAACCGAAGGCCGTGATATAGTTATCATCCAAATAAGCTAAAATTATCTCTGTCGGTAAAACCAGTGAGCCCCCCCTATCGGCTTCTGGTGGAGACATAAGATTAGCTTTGGTTGTCGATAATCTCACCCGAATACAAGTCCCCACAGGGTAGCTTTACTTGTTACATTCCAGGTGTCCCTAATTCCCTCGTCAATTCGTTCTCGCGTTCGGAGCGGTACCGTGTTTTCGTAGGCTTTGCCGACTCCCCAAGTTAGTACGGTGCCTACCGCGACTACCCCAATCGCTGTACCCCAAACGGGGGCGGATAAAGCAGCTCCCACGGCAGTGAGACCTGCCCCAATCACAAAACCTGCACCGGTCTCTATTCCTACCTGGCTCGGAGACTTTCCGCTGTAGATGTCCCATCCTGAAAGCGCTAAAGTTAAAACTGTTCCTACGTGCTTCCCGAGTGATTTCGCCTTGGCTGTGAGTTCTGGCGAGCCGCCTTTGGCTCTGGCTGATGCTTCCGCTCGTCTAGCCACTGAGTTCGCATTGGGAGGCTTTTTGCCTGCCCGAGTTTGTGGGTTCCCTGACTTGGCTGCGGCGCGTGAGGCTGCTGCTGGAGTGACTTTTTCGACAAGTTTATCGAAAGGTTCTCCATAGTACTTGTTCTCAATCCCAAGTTCTATGAACTTAACTGTACCGTCTTGTAGTGCCTTCACTGTGAGCTCGTACTGGGGAGACTCTTTGCTGACTGTCATATGTTGTGCAACCCAGTCAGTGAGTTTCTTCCGGGTTGTATTTACGTCCTCTTTGAGATTGTCGAAGAGCCTTAGTTTCTTCGAGTATTTTTCGAAATCATCGAGATCGGCCTTCCATTTGTCTCTTTGTTTGGGTGTTAAATTCGTAGGCAAGGGTCCCGGGTCTGAAACCGGGGTCGGAGCTTGAATATAACGCTCATCCCGCACAGTCAAGTCACCTGCCTTTGCGTCGTCGCGATATCCAGCCATGTCTTGCTTTCGCCAGACTACCTGGTCGTGCCAGGAGTTGATAGTATCGATGATGGGTACTAGTTGATCGAAAGCGTCCTGACATCCTCTTCTGAGATCGTTAGTGTATTCGTTGAGTGAATTCCCAAACTCTCCTGAAATCTGTGTGCACTGATGTGTTGCGGTAATTAGCCAGGACTCCGCATGATTGAATCCTAGCTGAAGTTTGTCGAGCCAGTCGGCTGCAGTTGTGATGTCAGCAGGGCTGACGTCGATAAGAGTGTCGATTTCGGCGACGCATACGTCAGCCATTGGGGAGTTCCTTGGCTAGTTTACGAATGTTGTCTGCGGTGTCGCTGTCCACTCCGCTGATAGCATCGACACCGTCGCGGATAGCGGTAAATCCATATGAGGCTGCTTGTCCGAATGTGCCCGATGCTTCGGCAAAACTTGATAGAGCGAAGGTAATGTAGGTTTCTCCTTCACCGTACTTGCCCGAAGAAGGCATGGTTTTGTGGTTCGCTTCAAGGTCATCTTGCGCCAGTTCGAAGTTCGTTTTCACTTCCTGCGCTGCATTATAGTCGATCTTCAGCTGTTCCTTACTCACAGGCTGAGCCTCCCGTCCTCTTCGTCAGGTCCGCGCCATAGTTCCTTGGGCATGGCCATGTCAAGGTAGATGACATCGTATGGATGGTCTGCTTCAAGCTCATGGAGTCGGTCCGTATGACATAGGATCCACGGTTGGTGCGGTCCCATGCAGTCCGCGAGACGGTCCAGAGCGGTATATGCCAGCAGAGCGGTCCGCCCGTCTTTCGTGCAGCGCATCTCCACCTCGGCGCCCCATTCTCCCGGCGTGCGGCACGGTAGCTACACCACAGGTGAAACAACGGGCCGTTGAGGCTCGCCCGCAACTGTCTGTTCAGGGGAAGAATCCATAAAGGAAAGGTAACAGGGCTCGTGCGGCCTTGTCCTGAGCATTGGCGTCCAGGTTCTGCTCGTTCGCCAGCGCGTCGGGCAGAACTCAGCCGGGCACACCCAGCGCCCCCAGCATGGGGCGCATCTTGGCGGTCGTCTCCGCCAGCTCGTCGACCGGCTCGGAGTCCGGCATGATGCCGCCGCCCCCGAACACTCTCGCGGGGGACTGCGGTCCGGAGCCCGCCTCGGGCAGCTGGGCGCTGCGCAGCGCAATGCACCACTCGCCCTCGCCGTGCCAGTCCACCCAGCCCACCGGCCCGGCGTAACGCCCCCGGTCCATGGACTCGGCCTCCTCAATGAGGCGCGCCGCCGCCTGAGTCGGCGTTCCGCACACCGCGGCCGTCGGGTGCAGCGCGTCCACCAGTGCCAGCGCTCCGGTGTCCCCGGCGACGACCCCGGTGACGTCACTGGCCAGGTGCAGCACATTCGGCAGTGTCAGGACGAATCGGGCCGGGGCCTCCACCACCGAGCACAGAGGCTCCAGCGCCGTGATCGCCGAGTCCCGGGCCAGCTCATGCTCCCGGTTGTTCTTCTCCGAGCCCTCCAGCCAGGCCGCCAGGCGGGCCGTGGCCAGCGCGTCCTCGCCGGCATGCCGGCGGGCTGTACCGGCCAGCACCCTGCTGATGAGGCGCCGGTCCCGCAGGCGCAGCAGCAGCTCGGGGCTGGCCCCCACCATCTGGTCGACGGCGAAGACCCAGGTGGAGGGGTAGTCGCGGGCCAGACGCCGCAGCACCGTGCCGGTGGCCAGCGGAGCGCCTGGGCTGACCAGCACGTCGCGGGCCAGAACCACCTTGCGGGCCTGCCCCGCACGCATCCGCTCCTGCGTACCGGAGACCGCCTGACACCACTGCTCCTCGCTAAGCGCTCCGGTCTCGACAGCGGCAGCGCCACCGGAGTCCCGGGCATCGCCGGCTCGCTCCCGGCCGACCACCGCGCGCGCATCGGCCACCATCGCATTGAGGGACGAATCGGGATCCGGGTGCTCCGGCTCGGTACCGTCGGTAGCTGCGGGCACCACGGTCGTCAGCCAGGCGCCGGAGTCATCGAGCCCGACGAGGACCTCGGGAACAACCAGGACCGAGGGCTGCTGCGAGGCGGGGGAGAAGGTGATCGCGCCCAGCGCCACCGGCCCGGTCCCGGGGCGGACCAGCGCATCACGCCACCAGGCCGCGCCAACGGTGGCCCGCCACGCGGCTCGCAGCGCCTCGATACGATCCACCCCGTGGGCCTCGATCACCAGGACGCGGCCCAGGCCGATGAGCCCGCGCCCCTCATGGACCCAGGAGCTGACATCCTCACGGCCCGCCAGCAGGTCGATGAGCGCAAGCCCCTCCAGCGCGTCCTCGGGCAGCTCGTGGGTGCGGAAGGACAGGCGCGGCGGCGCGACCCGGCAGTGCTCGGCCCTCACGAGGTCGGCCCCAAAACCCTGCTCAGACCAGTTCTCACTGCTCGCCCCGGGCGTGCTCGGGCCGGGTGGCCCGGTGGACCGCGACGATCCCGCCGGAGAGGTTCTTGTAGCCCACGCCCCGCCAGCCGGCTTCGTGCATGAGGCCGGCCAGCTCCCTCTGGTCCGGCCAGGCCAGGATCGACTCGCCCAGGTAGTCATAGGCCTCGGTGTTGGATGAGACCACGCGGGCGGCGGTCGGCAGTGCGCTGCCCAGGTAGAAGCGGTACAGACGTCGGAAGAGAGGTGAGACCGGGGTGGAGAACTCCGCGATGACGATCCGGCCGCCCAGCACCGTCACCCGGTGCATCTCCGACAGTGCCCGCGCCGTGTCCTGAACATTGCGCAGCCCGTAGGAGATGGTGACGACGTCGAAGCTCTCATCGGCGAAGGGCAGCGCCGTGGCGTCCCCGGCCACGAAGGCGATCTCGGGGTGGCGACGCTTGCCCTCGGCCACCATGCCGGTGGAGAAGTCGCAGGCCACGACCTCGGCGCCGTCGGCGGCGTACTCCACCGACGAGGTGCCGGTTCCCGCGGCCAGGTCCAGGACCCGCATCCCCGGCCCCGCGGCGACGGCGGCACGGGTCACCTGACGCCACATGTGCACCTGGAACAGGCTCATCACGTCATTGGACAGGTCGTAGCGGCGCGCGACGGCGTCGAACATCCCGGCGACCTCACGCGGGTCCTTGGCGAGGCTGGCTCGAAGGGGAGAAGGGCTCATGGGGAGCATCATCGCAAATCCCGGCCATGGCGCCTCTGCCGGCCTAGGACCCATGTCCTGTCCGACAGCGTTGAAATTCGTCACTCACTTGCAGCGTAATTACGGGGTGCCGCAACCGTCCGTTGAGGTGGGAACTTTCCTGAACATTGCCGTCACAGCAACGAAAACCTCTGTTCGCCGCCTCTGTCGGCGGTCTCGTCATGGCGGCGTCCGCCCCCTGGGTACAGTCGGCACAGGCTCCGCCGAGCGCGGGGCCTGCATTACGGTGCCAACTGTGATGCCTACGACAACACCCGCCGTACCAGAAGTGCCGAGGAGGGAAGCCCGAGTGACTCAGGCAGCTGCCCAGTCCAGCGCCTCCACGACTGCCGACGTCATCGTCGTCGGGGCAGGCCCGGCCGGATCCTCGGCGGCCTACCACATGGCCACTCTCGGCCTCGACGTCATCCTCCTGGAGAAGCAGGAGCTCGGCCGGGACAAGGTCTGTGGCGACGGCCTGACCCCCTCGGCCGTGCGCGAGCTCGTCTCCATGGGCGTGGACACCTCCGGCTGGCAGCGCAACCGCGGCCTGCGCGTCATCGGCGGCGGTCACCTTCTCCACTTCCCCTGGCCGGAGCAGGCCTCCTTCCCCTCCTACGGGATGGCCCGCCCCCGCGCCCTGCTCGACCGGGACCTGGCCGAGCACGCCGCCGCGGCCGGAGCCCGTCTGCTCACCGGCGTGACCGTCACCGGCCCCGTCACCTCACCGACCGGCCGGGTCACCGGCGTCGAGGCCCGCCCCACCAACCGGGTCGCCTACCCCGGTATCGAGGCCCCCACCACCTTCACCGCCCCGCTGGTCATCGACGCCGGAGGGGTCTCGGCCCGTCTGGCCACCGCCGTCGGGCGCACCAAGAACGAGCGTCGCCCCATGGGTGTGGCCGTGCGCGCCTACTTCCGCTCCCCACGCGCCAAGGACGCCTGGATGGAGTCGCGCCTCGAGCTGTGGGACGGCAAGCCCGGCAAGTCCGACCTCCTGCCCGGCTACGGGTGGATCTGGTCCGTGGGGGAGGGGCTGGTCAACGTCGGCCTCGGCTCGGTCTCCTCGCGCGCCTCGGCCACCGCCATCGACTACCGCGCCGTGTTCAACCGCTGGATGGACAACGTCCCGGCCTCCTGGGGCTTCACCAAGGAGAACCAGGTCGGCGGTCTGGTCAGCGCCGCCCTGCCCATGGCCTTCAACCGCAAGCCCCACTACGCCGACGGCCTCATGCTGCTGGGAGACGCCGGCGGCATGGTCTCACCCTTCAACGGCGAGGGCATCGCCCAGGCCCTCCTGTCCGGCCGCCTGGCCGCCCAGGCCGCCGCTCAGGCCGCCGCCCGCTCCACGACGTCGGGCCGCGAGCAGGTCCTGGCCCAGTACCCCAAGGCCCTCAGTGCCGAGATGGGCGGCTACTACACGCTCGGGCGTGTCTTCGTCGCTCTCATCGAGCACCCCGAGGTCATGCGCCTGTGCACCCGCTACGGGCTGCCGCGCA
>ERZ772766.846-NODE-846-length-17321-cov-4.498262_pt1 | contig 17321 bp, 22 predicted proteins | sample MGYA00511379_ERZ772766 | MGnify/ENA primary metagenome ERZ772766 (study PRJEB29015, sample SAMEA2737895) | human oral metagenome | biome: human oral; feature: human-associated habitat; material: dental | place: China | collected 2116 ...
TACCGTATTGATATATTGTATAAATAATTAATAAAATATTAAATAAAAAAAGGAGGACAAAAAATGAATGGGAGAATTGTAAAGTTTAAAAGTGAAAAAACCTTTGGAAAAAAAGCAAAAAAAGGTTTTACACTTATTGAAGTGATATTGGTTGTGGCAATTATTACGATAATTTCTGCGATTGCAATACCACAAGTTGGAAAATATTTGAATAAAGCTAATAGGAGTAAAGTTATTGGGGCAATTTCCGAGTTAAATAACACGACAACATCTTGGAGTATTGACCACAGCGGAGATGCACCGAAAAATTTGCAGGATATTTTGACGGAGCAAGGAAATTTGAATAAACTTGGAATTGGGCTGGATAGCAGCGGAAAATTTAAAATTGGGAATATTCAAGGTCAAATAATCTATCAGAATGGAGAAATTTATGCTAAGATCGCTGCAAATAGCAAGGCTTTTCCTGGAGAAGAGATAAAGAGATGATGGCAATCATTTTGTTGGTTTTAAAATATTTTACATTTTTTAGTATTTTTATAAATGATATGAAAAAAAAGCTGATATATGACAGGGATATTTTATTTTTAGTTCTAATAGGATTATTTTCTGCTGTTAAATTTAATGATCTGGGAAATTATTATTTAGGAGCGAGTGGCTATTTAATGCCGTTGTTGGCACTTTATATTTTGGAAGATTATTTTAAAAAAAGTTTGATTGGCTTTGGAGATGTGAAGCTTATGATGGGAATAGGCGGGTTGTTTCGATACAGCGGAGTTGAAAATATTTTTAAGTTTTATACAATGTTGTATATATTTTCAGGAATTGTCGTATTATTTTTACTTTTTTTTAAAAAACTTCAAAAATGTGAATATATTCCGTTTGCACCATTTATTATTACAAGTTACATCTTTTTTAATCATTTTAAAATATTTTTTGGTTAAAAGAGAAAAGAGAAAAATAGAAAATATAAAAAGAGAAAAAGGGGAAAAATAAAAAGATGAAAAAAGATAAGGGGGAAACTTTAGTTGAAAGTTTAATTTCAATGTTTTTTGTAACACTCGCGATTGTTCCGCTGTCAAATTTATTTTTAAAAACTTTAAAGACGAATACGAAAATAGATAATGTGAATCTTCAGAATATAGAAATTTCAAATATGATTGAGCTCATAAAAGTTAAAAAATATGAAGAAATGAATAATTTTTCTGAAAAATATGAAATTGCAAGTACAGATGATTTTTATAATAAATTTTTGATTGAGAAAAAATATCAGATTTTAAAAAATATTGATTTTACAAAAAATAAAATTCAAATAAAAATTGAAAAAACAGATGGATTTTATTTGAATGAAAAAGGCGAAAAAGAATATATTTTTAAAATAATTGCAAATAAAATGAACGATTATTATTTTCCAAATTTTTTATAGTGTAAAAAATAAATTTAAATAAATTTGAAAAGAGGAAAAATTGTGAAAAATAAAAAAAGAGGTTATTTGCTTTTAGAAATTATGATAAGTATATTTTTGTTTTCAGTCATAGTTTTTGTAGTTTCGATTTTTTTGAAAAGAGTTGTCATAATTGAGAAAATGAAAAAAAATAATCAGAAAAGTTATGAAAATTTGTATTTTTCGTTGGATAAAATTGTGGAAAATTTGAAAAATAGAGATAAAGAAGAATTTTTTTATGAAAATGAAAAGAAAAATATTCATATTTTTAAAGATAAAATTGTTTATAAAACAGATGGAATCTTATATAAAATTGAATTTGAAAATAAAAAAATGTATATTTCGGATACGGAAAATAAAAGTAGTTTTGGAAGTAGAACAGTGATTTCAAATTTAGAAAATTTAGAATTTGAAAAAATTGGCGAAATTCTTGTCATAAAAATAAAAAATTTTGGAAAAGATGAAATTAGAGTTGTGAAAATATGATAAAAGGGGATTTTTTAGAATGAAAAAAAAAATTTAGGTGCAAGTCTTATTTATGTGTTAATTGCACTCTCGATGATAACTGTGTTTTTGACAAATTTTATATTTTTTGTAAAACAAAAATCGGATATAATTTTTTTGAAAAATACAGAAAAAAAGTTAAATAAAAAAATTTTTGTTGAAAAAGAGTTGGAAAATGCTAAAAGAATTGAAAGAAATGGCGTGATTTTTGAAAATAATCAAGTCGAAATAGAAAAAGAAGAATTTTATTTCGATACGAATTTACAAAAAATAAAAAATGACTTGAGAGCAGAAAAATTGATATTCTTGCCAAAAAATGTGCAAAGTATTGGTGGCTTTGTGGTAAAAAGTATTAAAGACAGTAGTGAAAATGAATATTTTTTGCCACTTGATAAAAATACAGTTTATGGTGATTTGGAAGTTATTTTTCAAAGAAAAATTTTGGATATGGAAATTTTTTATAAAGAGAAAATTTCTTTTAAGCGAAAAAATGCAACACTTGTGGAAATGAGTGTTTTGAGCGGTGAAATTTTAAAATAGAGGAGGAATTTTTTGGAAAGTTTGAAGATATATTTAAGAAGCGAAAATAAAATTTATCTTTTTTATGAAAATGAAATATATTTTTATGAAAATCAGGAATTATCAAATGTTTTGGAAAATTTTTTGGAAGAAAATAGTTTTGACAAAACGGAATTTAAAAAAAATGTGGAAGTCAGTTTTATTTTGCATTTTTCATATTTTGATTTTGAAAATTTTCAAAATTTTGAAGAAGAAAAAAATAAAGGTAAAAATAGAAACGAAGACAAAAACGAAAATGAAAAAGAAAATAAAGATAAAAATAAAAATTATGAAATGAGAAAAATTTTTAAAAATAATAAATTTGTTTGTAAAAAATTTATTCTAGATTATGTAAATGGTGAATATTTGAATCTTTATTTGGAAAAAAATAAAATTTCAAGTTTAAAAAAAATAGTAAAAAATTATTTTTTGAAAATTTCGGAAATAAAAATTGATTTTCAAGCGATTTATAATTTTTATAAAAATAAAAATTTAGAATTTGAAAGTGAGAATCAAAATCAAAATCAGAAAGAAAACAAAAATAATTATGAAGAAGAAAAAAATAAAGAAGAAAATTTATTTTTTGAAAATCAAAAAGAAAATAAAAATAAAAAAGAAGATGAAGAAATTAAAATTGTTCAAATAGAAGATATTGGTGTTGAACAAACTATAGACAAAGAAAGTTTGGAAAATGAAAATTTGAAAAGTGAAAAAATTGAAATTTTTCAAATTGGGGAAGAAAATAGTTTACGCATGGTAATTTTTGACGAGAAGATAACGGAATTGGGAAAAGTTGAGTTAAGACTTTCTGATATTGGAGAAATTAGTGAATTTGACTTTGGGGATATGATTGTTTTTACTGATACGGAAGAAGAAATTAAAATGATTTTTTCAGGTAGTGAACTTTTTGAAAATCCAAATTTTGCGGAAAATGAAAATTTTTTTGATGCAAAAAGTTTGAAAGAGATAAAAATTTTGGATGTGGCGACAGTTTTATTTTTGTTTCTTGGATATTTTCTTTTGAGTAATTTTATGAATAATGAAAAATTAAAAAAAGAAAATGAAAATATAAAAGTTCAGACGAAAATTTTGGAAAAAAATTATTTGAAAAAGAAAGATGAAGAAGTTCCGAATTATACGAAAGAATTAAAAATATTAAAAGATATTGATAATTCGATTGAGCGTGATGAGTTTTACTCATATATAAAATTTTTAGTTGAAAATAGTAAAAAAGGGGTAGATTATACAAAAATTAATTATGAAAATTCAAAGTGGACGGTTTCTGGCGAGTTAAAAAATTTTGAGAATTTTGAAAAATTTGAAAATAGTATTTTGAAAAAATATCCCAATTCTGAACTTGGGTATTTAAAAGATAACGATGAAGCGACAATGTTTGAATATGTCATTAAATAATTTTAGGAAAAGTGGGAAAAGTATAAAATGAGAAAAATAAATTTAAAAATGATGATAATTGCTTTAATTGTAGTTTTTTTGGCGATAAACTTAAATTCAAAGTATAGTGAGCACAAAGAACTTTTAGAAAATAAAAAATTACTTTTGGAGAATAAAAAAAATTTTGAAAAAAAAATTATTGAAATAGAAACTAAAAAATCACTTGAAAAAGAAAAGAATATAGCTGATTACGATAAAATTATGATGTTGACAAGAAGACTTTCTTTTTTTTCAATAAAAAATGAATCAGAGTTTAAAAAGATGATTTATATTTTTGCACATGAAAGTGATTTAAAAGTGAAAGAAATTTCAAAATCAGAAAATGTCTGGGAGAAAAATGGATATAAATTAAAATATATTCATTTTACAACTTTTGGAAGTTTAAATGATTTTGGGAAGTTTTTGTATTTAATTAATAAAAGTAAAAGATATATTGATACTTCAAGATTGTTTATTGAGCTCACAAGCGATGAATTTAAAATTTCAATAGGTTTTATTGAGAAAAAATTGTAAAAGTAAAAGGGGGAAAAATGAGGAAATTAAATTTTATTTTATATGCCATTATTTTTTTTAGTAATACTTTTTCAGCGAAAGTTACGGATTATGTAAATAAAAACGATGCACAAAATATGAAAAAAATATTTATTTATAAAGTGCCGAAGGAAAATAAAAAGATTGAAAATAATAGTATAAATAACAACACACAACAAAAGCAAGTAAAAACTCCTGAAAATAATACATCTAAACAGACAAAACAAATTCCAAAAATGGAAAATAATAAAAAAGAAGTTACAAAAATAGAAAGTTCAAAGATTGAAAATCAGAAAAAAGATGAGATAAAAAATAAGACGGGAGAAATTGAGTTTGAATATAGAGATGTAAAAGAAATTTCTGAAGCATTAAATGGATTTGAAAAATTTGAAGTTATTGGCGTGGGGAATAAAATTATTTTTAGTGGAGATGAAAAGAAATTTGAAGAGATGAAAAAAATAATAAAGTCTTTTGACAGTCCAAAAGAGCAGGTTATAATAAAGGGAACAATAATTGATACAAGTTCAAATTTATTTGAGCGGCTTGGAATTGACTGGTCGATAAATTCAGATTCTGGAAATACTGGAAAAAATAATTTGGTTGCAAAATTTTTAAATGGAGAAATTTCGATTAGCTCGATATTTTCTGCTGGAGGAAAATTTTTGGGAGTTGACTTTAATATGCTAAAAGAAAATGGAGATATAAAAATAGAAGCTATGCCAACACTTATGATTATGGAAAAGGAAGAAGGGGAATTAAAAGTTACGGAAGAAGTGATTATAGGTGAAAAAAAAGTAACTAAAAATAATGAAGATTATATTGAGCCAATATTTTCAGAAGCGGGAATTGTTTTTAAAATAACTCCAGAAATAAAAAAGATAAATGGAATAAAAAAAATATTGTTAAAACTTGATACGGAAATAAGTAATTTTAAATTGACATCAACTTATAGTGCATCTTCTGGTGCAAAACAAAAAAATCAGACACGAACTACGATAACATTGAATGATGGTGGCTCGACATTTATAGGAGGATTAAAACAAAATGTGAGTAAAGAAACACAAAGAAGGGTGCCAATACTCTCAAAAATTCCAATAATTGGACCGCTATTTAAATATAGAAGGACAAATAAAGAAATGAGAGATATTTATATTGAAATTGAAGCTGTTATACAAAATGATAAATCGCTTTTAGTAAATTAGAAATAAAAAATTTTTTTCTAAATTTTTGATGAAAAATATTAAAATATGTTGTATAATAAAAATATATTCAAAAAAAATAAATTTAAAAATAAAAAATAAAAAAATAAAAAATGAATGAAAGGAAAAAAATGATTTCAATTCGAAGGCTTAAAGAGATACTTGAGCGGTTTAAAAGTGTAAGAATTGCTGTTATTGGGGATATGATGCTAGATGAATATCTTATTGGAAAAGTTGGCAGAATTTCTCCTGAAGCACCAGTTCCTGTAGTGAATATTGAGAAAGAACGATTTGTATTGGGTGGAGCTTCAAATGTGGCAAATAACTTAATTTCATTATCAGCTAATGTATCGGTGTATGGAGTCGTGGGAAATGATTCAAATGGTGAAAAATTTATAAAGGAATTGGAAGTTAAAAAAATTAACTCAGCTGGAATTGTGAAAGACAGTTCCCGTCCAACTATAATTAAAAGTAGAGTTTTAGCACAAGGACAACAATTACTTCGGCTAGATTGGGAAAAAGATATTGATATTTCATCTGAAAACCAAGATAAAATTTTAGAATTATTAAAAGAAGATTTGAAAAATATAGATGCGATTTTGTTATCCGATTATAATAAAGGACTTTTAACAGAAAGACTTTCCAAAAAAATTATAAAACTTTCTAAAGAAAATGGAAAAGTTGTAGTAGTAGATCCAAAACCTCAAAATTTTAGAAATTATGTTGGAGCAACTTCTATAACACCTAATAAAAAAGAGATTTTGGACTATTTTGGAATGAAAAAATTTTCTAGTGAAGAAGAAATTGTAGAAAAATTAGAGCAGTTAAAAAAAGAATTGGAGCTTGAAAATGTTGTGCTTACGAGAAGTGAAGAGGGAGTTTCGCTTTTTGAAACGGAACATAAAAGAATACCGACGGTGGCAAGAGAAGTTTACGATGTGACGGGCGCAGGAGATACATTTATTTCAACTTTTCTTTTGGCAAGATGTGCAGGAGCTGATTTATATGAAGCTGGAGAAATTGCGAATATGGCTTCAGGAATAGTTGTGGCTAAAATTGGAACGGCAACTGCAACAAAAGAAGAAATTTTAGATTTCTATGAAACCGTACAAGAACATTTGTAAAATAAAAAGGGAGTTTTATTGTGGGAAATTTAAGTGAGATTAAAATTAAAAATTTAATTTATAAAGAAAAGAAAAGGAAGTGAAAGTTATGGCAATTATTGCAGCAATAGAAGCTGGAGGAACAAAATTTATCTGTGGAATTGGAACAGAAGATGGGAAAGTGATTGAAAGAGTTAGTATTCCTACAACAACGCCTGAAGAAACAATGGGAAAAGTTATAGAATATTTTTCAGATAAAGAATTTGATGTGATGGGAGTTGGAAGTTTTGGTCCAATTGATCCTGTAAAAGGTTCTGAAACTTACGGGTATATAACAAAAACTCCAAAACCTTATTGGAGTGATTTTAATATGATTGGAGAACTAAAAAAACATTTTGATGTGCCAATGGAATTTGATACAGATGTAAATGGAGCGGCGCTCGCTGAATCTTGGTGGGGAGCAGGAGAAGGACTAAAAAACGTGCTGTATATAACAGTTGGAACAGGAATTGGAGCAGGAGCCGTTGTTGATGGTAAAATGGTTCAAGGGTTGACTCATCCTGAAATGGGACATATTTTGCTAAAAAGACATAAAGATGATAAATTTGAAGGAAGATGTCCATTTCATAAAGACTGTTTGGAAGGAATTGCAGCAGGACCAGCAATTGAAGCTAGATGGGGGAAAAAAGGATTTGAATTGGCTGAAGTTGACGAAGTTTGGGATATGGAAGCGTATTATTTGGCACAAGCGTTAGTAAATTATATTTTGATTTTATCGCCACAAAAAATTATTATGGGCGGTGGAGTTATGAAACAGAAACAACTGTTTCCAAAAATCAGAAAATATGTTCAGGAATCTTTAAACGGATATGTACAAAAGAAAGAAATTTTGGAAGATATTGATAATTATATTGTCTATCCTGGATTAGGTGATGAAGCTGGGTTTGTCGGATCAATTGCATTAGGAAAAATTGCTTTAGAACAAAAATAAAAAAATACAAATAAAAAATAAAAAAGTTTTTTAAAAGGGGGAAGTTATTGTGGGGAAAATAACTGAAAAGGAACTTTTGACATTTACAAAAAGTGTATATTATTTGTTAAATGGGAAGATTAGCTTGATTGATACACTTACGATTGTTTCTCAAAATTATAAAAGCGAAATGAAAAATAAAATTTTAAAAACTAAAGCACAAATAGAACAGGGAGTCCCTTTAACTAAAGCATTTTATAAAATTGTTAAAGAAAGAGAATTTTTGGAAATGATAAAAATTGGAGAGCAGACTGGAAATTTGGAATTAGTTTTTAAAAATTTGTATCAAAAATATGAGTTTAACCAAAAAATAAAAAAAGATATTATAGGACTTAGTATTTATCCAGTTACGGTTATTGTTACAGCAGTTATAATAGTTGCAATCTTATTAAAATTTGTTGTTCCAAAATTTGTTTCAATTTATTCGGACATTGGACAAGATTTGCCCAAAATTACAAAAACTGTTATAAATATGAGTAAAATTTTTGATAAATATTGGATTGCTTTTTTTGGTGCGATGGTTTTTATATATTTTTTGTTTTTTTATTTTAAAAAGAAAAATGAAGAAGATTTTGAAAAATTTTTTTTAAAATTAAGAATAATTGGGAAGATGTATAAAGATATTTGTGTGTTAAATTTCACAAGAAATATGTATTCTTTAACTAATACAAATATATCGTTTGTGAAATCTTTAGAAATGTGTTCAAATTCTAAAAGTAATGTTTTAAATAAAGAATTGAAAAAAATTATTTCAAAAATTGAAAAGGGGGAAAGTATACAAAAATCATTTAAAAATACAACTTTTTTTGATGCGGAATACAGAAGTTTTTTAACGATAGGCGAGAGAACTGGAAAAATGGAAATTTCATTTTTTAATTTGAACGAAATATATTATGAAAGAGTAAATGAAAAAATTAAATGGTTTTTAAAAATGTTTGAGCCATTTTCGATAATTTTTATCGGAATATTAATCGGTGGAATAATATTTTCGGTTATGCTTCCAATTTTTAAAATGGGAGAAATGCTATAAAAAATAAAAAAGGAAAAATATGATAGAAAATTTTAATGAATTATCAAAATATGCGCAAGATTTGTTTTACTATAAAAATAAAAAATCAAAAAAATATGAGATTATAAAAGAAATAAAAGAAGAAAGTTTGGAGAAAAAAGTACCTATAATTACAGATGATGTACTTAATTTTATGATATTTGCTGCAAAAAATAAAAAGTCAAAAAAAATTTTAGAAATTGGAACTGCGACTGGATATTCAGGGATTTTCTTGGCACAAATTGCAAATGAAAATGGTGGATTTTTGACCACAATAGAAATTGATGAAATTCGTTATAAAAAAGCGATTGAAAATTTCAAAAAAATGGGGATATTTGAAAAAAATAATTTAATTATGGGAGATGCGCTGGAAGAAATACCCAAATTAGATAAAAATGTAAAGTATGATTTTATATTCATAGATGCGGCAAAGGGTCAGTATTCAAAATTTTTTGAAATGTGTTATGAGCTGCTTTGTGAAAATGGAATAATTTTTATTGACAACATTGTATTTCGTGGATTTGTGGCAAAATCTAAGGAAGAAGTTCCAAAAAGATATAAAACGATTGTAAAAAGATTGAATGAATTTATTAAAAAATTAAATGACGAGTATAATTTTGTTTTGCTGCCGTTTGGCGATGGAGTAGGAATAGTCAAAAAATAAAGGTTAGCGGAAAGAAGTGATAAAAATGAAATTTCTCTTGTATAATATACGCTATGGGACAGGAAAATATCTAAATCAGCCGTTTAAGCATATCAGAGGATACTTAGGTCGCTCAAACTGGCATATTCACAAAATTGGAAGTCTCATAAATAAATATAAACCTGATATAGTGGGACTTGTAGAAGTTGATTTAGGTTCTTTTAGAATGAAAAGTAAAAATCAGGCTGCCGTCCTTGCGAGAATTACGAGAAATAACAATGTTTTTCAGTATAAATACGAAGAAAATTCAAAATATATGAAATTTCCGATGGTTCGTAAACAGGGGAATGCTTTGCTTTCAAAAAGTGAAATAGTGAAGAAAAAATTTCATTATTTAGACAGTGGAATGAAAAAATTGATAATCGAAGTTGAAACTGAAAAAGTGATAGTATTTTTAGTACATTTGGCATTGGGAGGAAAAACTCGCCAAAAACAAATAGTTCAGCTCTATGATTTGGTAAAGAGTGCGAAAAAGCCTGTGATTGTTGCTGGAGATTTTAATGCTTTTTGGGGATATGATGAACTTGCGATGTTTTTAAAAGCGTCAGGATTAAAAAATTCAAATGTTAATTCACAGCCAACTTTTCCAAGTTGGAAACCTAAAAAAGAACTTGATTTTATACTTTGTTCACAAGAAATAAAAATAAATAATTTTAAAGTTATTCAAACAAAACTTTCTGATCACTTGCCAGTATTAATTGATTTTAATATATTATAATCTTGTAAAAAATCTGAAAAAAAGTTGCAAAAATTCAATAAATGTATTAAAATTATAGTGAAGAATATATTCAGAAAGGAGTTTTTTAGTGAAATCAATAGTAAAAAAATTATCATTATTAGTAATTTCAATTTTGACAGTAACGTCGCTAAATGCCGCTAATTTAGTAGTTAGTGGAAATAAGAATGCAACAAAAATAGATAATGCAAAAATAGCAAAACCTAAAGAGTTGAGAGGTGTGTGGGTTGCAAGTGTAAGTAATATAGATTGGCCGTCAAAACCAGGTCTTAGTGTAGAAAAACAAAAAGCGGAGTTTATTTCAATTCTTAACAATGTAAAAAGTTGGAATATGAATGCCGTATTTGTGCAAATTAAACCAGAATCTGATGCCTTTTATCCATCGAAATACGCACCTTGGTCTCGTTATTTAACTGGAACTCAAGGAGTAAATCCTGGATATGATCCATTAAAGTTTATGGTGGAAGAAGCTCATAAAAGAGGAATAGAGTTTCACGCTTGGTTTAATCCTTACAGACTTACTGCGACTGGTGGAAGAGAAAAGTTATCAAGTGAAAGTATTGGTAAGAAAAAACCTGAATGGACCGTGACATATGGTGGAAAAGTTTACTTAAACCCTGGAATTCCAGAAGTTAATAATTATGTTGTAAATAGTATTGTTGAAGTTGTAAAAAATTATGATGTTGATGGAGTTCATATGGATGATTATTTTTATCCATATAAAGTGAAAAATGAAGAATATCCAGATTCTGCACAATATCAAAAATATGGGAAAAAATTCTCGAATGTTGGAGATTGGAGAAGAAATAATATAAATACACTGATTGAAAAATTGCACAAAGAAATAAAAAAAGAAAATCCTAATGTGGAATTTGGAATAAGTCCTTTTGGTGTTTGGAGAAATGATTCAACAGATCCCGCAAGAGGTTCTGCAACAAAAGCTGGAGTTCAAAATTATGATGATTTGTATGCAGATATTTTACTTTGGATGAATAATCACTGGATTGACTATGTTGCACCGCAAATTTACTGGAATCAAGGATTTAAAGTTGCTGAATACAACACTTTAGTAAAATGGTGGAGTAAATATGCAGCTGAAACAAATACTGATTTATACATAGGACAAGCTGCCTATAAAGTAAATGAATGGAAAAATGCAAAAGAATTGGTAAATCAAATTAATTTTAACAGAAATTATCCAGAAGTCAAAGGAAGTATATTTTTTAGCTATAAATCTTTATTGACAAATCCAAAAAATGCGACAAATAGCTTGAAACAAGGACCATATAGTTTGAATAATTAATAAATTAGAGACTTTGTTCTAAAAGTTGAATTTTAGAACAGTCTCTTTTTTTTTATTTTTAAACTTTAGAAAAAATTTTTTAAATATGTTATAATATAAAAAAATATAATATAAAAAAAATTATAGAAAAAGGAATTAAAGAAAGATGGGAAAATTAATAATTATTGAAGGAACGGATGGAAGTGGAAAGCAGACACAGACAGAATTGTTATATAAAAAATTGTGTAAATTAAAAGGAAAAGAAAAAATAAAAAAAATATCTTTTCCAAATTATGACAGTAAAGCTTCGGAACCAGTAAAAATGTATCTTGCAGGTGAATTTGGAAAAAAAGCTCAAAGTGTGAATGCTTATGCGGCTTCAGTTCTTTATTCAGTCGATAGATTTGCTTCTTATAAAATGGAGTGGGAAAATTTTTATAACGGTGGAGGAATAGTTGTAAGTGACAGATATACAATTTCAAATATGATTCATCAAGTTCCAAAAATAGATAACGAAATTGAAAAAGAAAAATATTTGAAATGGTTAGTCGATTTAGAGTGGAATAAAATTGGTTTGCCTAAACCTGATATTGTGTTTTTTTTGGATATTCCTTTTGAAATTAGTGATGAACTTATGAAAAATCGGGAAAATAAAATAACTGGAGAAATTAAAAAGGATATTCATGAAAAAGATAAAGAGTATTTGAGAAAATCATATGAAACGGCAAAAAGCCTTGCACTAAAATATAGCTGGGAAATAATTTCTTGCGTAAATAATGGAAAGTTAAAATCTATTGAAGAAATTAATGATGAAATAATGAAAATTATAAATAAAAAATTATAAAAAATTATCTTAAAATTTCAGAAATATTTTTATTCCTGTCATTTCAAGATAATTTTTTATTTTATTTAAATAAAATATTATTTAACAAATTTAAAATTTTTATAGTTAATTTGAAGAATTTTTTTCACTGAATTTTTCCAAAATATACAAAGTTAAAGAATTTATTATAAATCCAGGAACGATTTCGTAGACTGTTTTTCCAAGTCCGCTTTGATTCCAGAAAATAACTGTGACAGTTGCGATAAGCATTGAAATTAATATATTTTTCCAATGTAAATTTTTCTTGTATAAAATGAATAAAATAACAGGAGAAAATACAGCTCCAAAACCTGCCCAAGCATATGAAACTAGCGATAAAACTTGTGAATTTGGATTCATTGCCAAAATTGTTGCAACGATAAAAATTAAAATTATACATATTCTTCCAACCCAAATAAGCTCTTTGTGGCTTTTTTCTCTCTTTACAATGTATTTATAAAAATCTTCCGTCAAAGTATTTGAAGCAACCAATAATTGTGCGGAAATTGTTGACATTATGGCTGATAAAATCGCAGCATACAAAATTCCTGCAACCCAAGGATTGAAAAGTCCGCCAATCATGTAAATGAAGATTTTTTCAGCATCACCTGAAATTGTTTTTATATCAGGATAAAGTGCCATTCCTGTAAGTCCAACTGCAATTGAGCCGACAAGGGAAATGATGACCCACACCATTGCAATAAGCCGTGCTTTCCAAAGTTCATTTACATCTTTAATACTCATAAATTTTACAATTATGTGCGGTTGTCCAAAATATCCGAGTCCCCATCCAAGTCCTGAAATAATGACAGGTAAACTAAGTGCTTCAGGATATTTTAAAAGATTTAAAGAAATATGTTTTTGAACCATGGCAGTTTCAATTCCTTTATTTCCGCCAACTACGAAATATGCAACGACAGGTACGACAATTATTGCAAAAAACATAAGTATTCCCTGAAAGAAATCAGTCCAAACTCCAGCTAGATAGCCACCTAAAAAAGTGTAAATAATAATAGTTCCACCACCTAGTAAAACTCCTAATTTATAGTCAATTCCAAGCAGTGATTCAAATAATTTTCCATTTGAAACCAAACCCGAAGCAGAATAAATTGTAAAGAAAAATAATATTACAATTGCAGAAAAAGTTTTTACATATCCTTTTTTGTCATCTGATTTTCTTGATAAAAATGTAGGAATTGTCAGTGCATCGTGTTCTTCCGTTTGAGTTCTAAGTTTTGGCGCAACGAATTTCCAGTTTAAATATGTTCCGATGGTAAGACCTACAATGACCCATATTTGCTTTAATCCAGATAAATAAACAGCTCCAGGTAGTCCTAAAAGCAGCCATCCGCTCATATCACTGGCTTGAGCTGACATTGCTGTAACCCAGTAACCAACACCTCTTCCGCCTAGCACATAATCTTCGTGTGTATCTGTTTTTGTGTAAAAATACACTCCTATTCCTATTAAAAATAATAAATATATTCCAAATGTTATAAATGTTTCAATTCCAACTGACATTTTTTCTCCTTCTTTTTCTATATATAATTTTTTATTTAGACATCTCAGCAAGTAAAATTCCACCTGCGACAGATACATTCAAAGAATTGATTTTTCCATTTAAGTGAATTTTTACAATTTTATCACAGTGCTCTCTAACTTTTTTTCTCATTCCATTTCCTTCGCTTCCAAGTACAAGACAAACTTTATTTGGATATTTTTCTTCGTAGTAGTAGCACTCCCCATTTGCCTCAGCACCATAAACCATATATCCATATTTTTTTAATTTATCAATTGTATCTGAGATATTTGTAACTTTTACAATATCCATGTGTTCTATCGCTCCTGTCGATGATTTTACGACTGTTTCTGTCACTTTTACACTATTTCTGTCTTGAATGATTATTCCATCAACTCCAAAACATTCAGCACTTCTAATTATTGCACCAAAATTTCTTGGATCTTGAACTTGGTCTAAAATTACTATTTTTGATTTTTCTTTTCTCAAAACTTTTTCCAAAAATGCGTTTAGGTCAACATAGTAGTCAAAATCTGAGATAATTGCGACGACACCTTGTGAATTTTCACTTCTTTTGTCGTTATAAAAAACTTTTATATTTTTTTTACTTGCTAAATTTAAAATATTTTTTATAGTTTCTTTTTTAACTTTTTTATAAATTTCAAGTTTTTCAATGTTTTTATCGGATTTTAAAACTTCTGTTACAGGATTAATTCCTATGATTTTTTTCATATTTTTCTCGTTCTCGCTTTCTTTTTGTGATTTATATTAATTATAACAAAAAAAAATGATTTTGTCTTGTTTAAATTTTATCTATTTTAAAGAAAAAAATTAAAAATTTTAGTTTTACTGTTCTTTTACTATGAATTTTAGAAATATTCTATCTAACCATAAAAAATATCATTTAAAAAGCTCGTATAACATCTATACAGCTCAAAAAAATCAATATTTGGAATACAGAAAAAATGTAAAAAAAACTGCATCTCCTATTTTGTGCCTCAAATTTAGGTGCAATGTAAAATAATTCTCTGACATCTTTTTTCTTTTTTTTAATGTAATTTTTTATTTATTATTTAATCTTTTGACTGCTCATTTTTTTCGTCAATACAACTATTAAAAATTCTTGATTTACACCAATATTCTTTTAGAAATTCATTTTTAAATAATATTTTTAAAGTCTTAATCAATTTTTCTTCATCTTCAGAAAGACTGATATCTTTTTTATGCAATATTTTATTAGGAGTAAATATTGTATATTCAAAATTATAATCTGGAACCCAATAATAACCTTCTTCTTGTTTCATTGAATCAATTTTTTCTATAATTTTAAATATTTCATTATTTTTTTTAGATATTTTTCTTATTTCAAAATTATTATAATGTAATTCCAAAGATATTTTATTATCTTCAATTTCCCATTTTCCAAACAAAATATTACTTTCTTTATCTTTCTTTATTATGCAAGTTGGATATAAATTCATATAATATTTTTCTATGTCTAATGAAAAAAAATTTAATACTTTTGATTTTGACTCTTCATCTAAATTATTTAAACAATGAATTTCTGGATAATTACTTTTCCTAAAATATATCTGAGCTTTTTTTTCAACATAATTTTTAGATTTTAAAACGAAATCATACGAATAATACTTAGTATAATGATTATATACATTATGAATAAAAGTATTTGTTTTTCCATCATAATATAATGGTGTACTACCTGTTGTTAGGTTTTTTAAATAATCTTCATTATCTGAACTATGAAAAATCTGATTGATTATTATTCCCTCATAAGGATAATCAGGTTTTATACCAAATACTTTTTTTTCTTTACAATACATAACATTTATTGAGAATATTATTAATAAAATAACCCTTTTCATTTTTTTAGCTCCGTTTCTTTTAGAATATTCTTTACATTGCCAATTTCATCAAATTCTATTTCAAATTCTTTTTCTAATCCAGAAAATATTATAATTTTTCTTATTTTATTTTTTTCATAATTATAATATTCTATAACCTTTTCAATACCAGTTTTTATATTTGATTGTTCATTCAGATTTTCTCCATATAAATATCTTGCTATATTCAATTTATAAATATTTGCGTTTTTATAAATTTCTTCTCTTTTTATTTTATTATTTTTATTAAAATAAACGATTTTGTTAATTTCTTTCTCCTGATTAAAAAAGATAATAATATTTCCCAATGTTTCTGAAATAGTAATAAAGTCTTTATGATTAACGTTTTTTAAAATAAATTTTTCATATTTTAAATCCATTTTCCTAGTAAAATTGTCATCCATTTTTTTAAACTCACTACCCAGTAAATTTAATGAAATTATAAAAACTATAAATTTTTTCATCATTTTACCTCTCTAATATATTTTTTGCAGATTATATTTTTGACGAGTGAATGCATCAGGTTTAAATTTTAACTCTGCATATCCAGTTCTTTTTCTGAAACATGAAATAAATTATCCAATGACTTTGTAACATCCTTTATTTCATCTTTAATCTTACTCAAAGCTTCTTTCAACTTACCAGGATTAGTAGCATACTCAATAGTCTGGCTCTCAACATTAACATTCGTAGAATGATGTTCATCTTTTGTAACTTCATTAGCTTTTGTAACATCCCTATTTATTGGACTTCCAGAAGCTTCTCCTATTTCTACATTGCCAATTGTGTGAAAATTATTATTATTAAAAGTAGAATATCCTGTGTTTATTGCAATAATGGTATAGAAATTGCTGTTTGTCATGTCAATATTCCTTTCTTCTTTTTTCATTTATTTTTCTTCCGTATGTTTTGAAATTCTTTTAAAAGTTTCATTCTCCTAAGAGTTACATAATGATCTACATTACCACTTTTAACATATTCTGATGCTCTCCACAACCTTGTTTTTATATCTTGTAAACTATAATGTGTATGTTTTTCCTTGTTATACTTATTAACTTCAGCTTGTATTGGCTTTTTTATTAACATAATTAGAGTAAAGTAATCCTAATTTTGCCATTTCACTATAATATGTTCTTTCTGCTATCCATTTTCTTTCTTTACTTCTGAACTTACTTTTGTTGAAGCTGTAATTTCCTTTTTATTATTAATAAAATATATAAATCCTACTGTTATTTTTACCCATTCCATTAATTTTTAATTTTTTATACAATTATCACAATTATTCCAATCAAATTTTTTAAAATATTTATTGTTTTTTCTTGCTTCAAAAAATTCTTTCGGTATTTTATTTTTAAATAATTCCAATAAAAATTTTAAAAGGCAGTTCGAAAGAGCTGTCTTTTTGTTTTATAAAGTATAGAAAGTGTGAATCTAGTATATATATTGAGAAAT
>ERZ772766.848-NODE-848-length-17305-cov-13.143478_pt1 | contig 17305 bp, 11 predicted proteins | sample MGYA00511379_ERZ772766 | MGnify/ENA primary metagenome ERZ772766 (study PRJEB29015, sample SAMEA2737895) | human oral metagenome | biome: human oral; feature: human-associated habitat; material: dental | place: China | collected 2116 ...
TTGAATGGCAGGAGCTCTTGACAAGGACAGAAACTTTCTATATAGTTGGAATAGTGCTCACAGTGGCAACCCTGTTTTGGCTAGGTCAAAATTGGCTGCTGAATCGACGGATGAGCTTCAAGTAAAGAAAGTAGGGGGCTTAGGTTTGCAGACAAGATTTGAAGAAGATGCTCAGATTTCCTCCCAAGACCCGCTGGTGGTCGTGAGAGCGGATCAGCTGGCTGGTGAGGCAAAGACCGTCCTAGACTATCTGGAAAACTTCAAGGCTGGTCCAAGTGGTGTCCTGCCTATTAAGTCGGATGATAAGCTGGTCATGCTTAAGACGGAAGACATTATCCTGGCCGATATTAATCAGACAACCCTCATGATTTACAGTACCGAGGGCATTTACACAACGACAGAAACACTGACTCGCTTTCAAAATCGTCTCAATAGTCGCAATTTTATTCAGGTGTCTCGGCATGCAGTCATTAACATCGACCATCTGGAATCCTTGTCAGATAGCTTTTCGGGCAATATGACTGCCAAGCTGACCAATCAGCTCAAAACCGATGTCAGTCGCCGCTATGTCAAGCTGCTTATGGACTATTTGGGAATTTAGGAGGAAAATCATGACCTTTAAAAAAATTCTGATCGGTATGCAGGATGGTCTGAGAACAGGTAGTTTGGTCTTTCTGCTGGTAGGCCTGTTCTCAGGAAAAACATTTTTGTTGACTCCTAGCTCTATTCTCAGTGTCCTCCTTGTCAGCGCCTTAATCGGAGTAGCAAGCTATATCTTTGATGCGACAGATCGCTTTCCATTTCCTTTCCTACTTTTCTGCCACTTTGTAGTGACAGCAATCATCGTTTGTCTGGCTGTGATCTGCAATGGCTGGGGAAATATGATTTTCGGTTGGTCCTTCTGGCTAAAATTAATTTTGATTTACCTCTTGGTTTGGTTTCTTGTCTCCGTCGATTCGATGATCAAAACCAAGAAAATCAACGAGGCCTTGAAAAATCGTAGAAAACACTAATGTATCAAAGACGCAAGCAAGTTTTATCGAGAACTTGTTTGTTTTTTTAACGAAGGACCTATTATCTCAAACTGCCGTCTTCCTTTCAAAGAACGATTTCCGCTTTTTTTGACAAAGATTTTAAAAGTGTTATAGAGTAAATGAATAGACAGTTAAATTCATTCATAAAAGAGAGGGTCATGGACAAAAAAGCTGAATTATTGGCTGAGGCAAGGCAGGTTTTTGCTGAGAAGGGCTATAATAAGACTAATATTTCAGATATTGCCAAGCGTGTTCGCGACTGTTTGTTGGCTCTTTTTATAAGTATTATGAGTCCAAGGAAGTTATATAAAAAGCCTCTGAGATTTGGCACAGTCTCAGAGGCTTTTTGTGTTTAGAAACAGAGGCTAGATTCCCTGTTTAATGTGAGGGTGATAAGAGTATAGGTAGTCAAAGGTAGAACGGAGTATAATGTCTGTTGATTTTCCAATATTTCGAATAGGCATCTGATATTTTTTTCTATTAGATCGGACAACTACTAAAGTAGAATTTCTATTTGAAGCAAAGCCACGATACATAGTAAACATACGGTGATAGACCTGAATAACTTGCTTGAGGTCAATGGCTCTGAAGCCACGATAATATGTAATTAAATGATCTTTATAAATAATAATCTTCAGCTCATCATCGTGGAAAGAAGCTTGCTCTATTAGGATATTGAGATTGTCTTTGGCTTCTGGATAAGCTGCATATATCTCGTTGTAGGCTTCAACATTTTTCTTACGATTAAAAAGTCCTGTTCCAATAAAGAAAATAGAAAGACCGACCATAAAAAGCGTGTAGTAGATTATCTTATAGTTTTCAGCTTCAAGCTCCGAAATTGAGATATAAGAGTTTGTGGCGATTGAAGCAGTAACATCTCCGACTTCATTTCTCAGACTATGCATCAAGCTAGAAAAGTTGGAAATATATGATTGGTCCTTCTTTTGAACACTTGTATTTATGTAAGTACCGACAAGTCGTGCGGGATTTTTCTTTAGCTCTCCTTTATTTGCTTGCTCCACTAGCTTGGCGATCTGCTTGTCACCTTTTTTTGCTTGAATGCCAACATATCCATCCTTATATTGAACCAGCCAAACCTCAGTTTTATCATTTACCGGGAAAATAGGTTCTGGAGAGATATCATAAACTTCAGTATAAACTGTTTCAGAAGAAACTTTAGCAGTGTCTGCTGAGTAGGTAATTTTAGGATTAGCCTTTTGGTACTGGATAAAGGCCATGGCGCCAGCTATTCCAAGAAAAATTAGAGTAATAAATAATAGGCCAATCATTCCCTGATTGCGTTTTTCTTTAAGCATTACTAAACCTCCAATAAAATTCGGTATAATAATTTGATATTCAAAGAATATCTGGACTGTAGTATAGCAAAATACTTGACTTTTGTAAAACAAGTGTTAAAATATGAATGAATATAAAATAAAATTCATTCACAAAAGAGGCATGGAAATGGATAAAAAAAATGAGCTCCTGGTTGCGGCTAGAGAAGTATTTGCAAAAAAAGGCTATAAGGCAGCTGGAATTTCTGATATTGCTAAGAAGAGCCATATGGCTGTCGGTTCCTTTTACAAGTATTATGAATCCAAGGAAGCTATCTTCTTGGAGGTTTATATAGCTGAAAATAGCCGTATACGTGAGGAAATCATGCGGCGTGTAGACTGGCAGGGTGAGCCTGAGGCAATCGTTGAACAGCTTTTTGCAGTCACTTTTGAGTTGATTTCGCCCAATAAAATTTTAGCCGAGTGGAATAAGCCGGGCATTTCTCAGATTCTGCACGATTACTATAATCAAGATGCCGGTCGAGCGTCCAATACCTTTCATCAGTTTCTGATTCAGACTTTCAGCCAGCGCTTGCAGGAAGAGGGATTTTCGAAGGAGAAAATTGCTGAGATCATGAAGGTTTATGACTTGATTTACTACATAGACATGCATGTCACAGAGCAGGAATTTTCAGGCTACTTCGATAGTCTTGAGACTTTAGTGAAATATTTTGTTAAGGGAATTTTTTCCAAATAGAGGAAATTCCTTTTCTTAGAAGTAGATATGAATGAATTTATAGAAATATTCATTCATAAACAAAGGAGGTGATGGATTATGCCCTGTGATTCGGAAATGGAAAGGAACGTAATTAGATAAAATACATTATTTTTTATTATGATATGAATGAGTATCTGGAACTATTCATTTAAAAACAGAAAGTGAGGAAAAAATGAATAAGCAAGGAGGATTTGCCATGTGCGGATTGGCTATTTTAGGTATCTGTCTGGTGTTGATTGGTCTTTTGACCATTGGTTACGGTGGTGTGACAGTTGGTTTCAGTTTGAGTGTGGATTTTCAGTCATTTTTAGTCGGAGGTCTCATCCTTGTCCTAATCGGAGCTGCTTTGATTCCGGGCTTGCCGGCAGTTGCTAAGCTGACGGCACTGGCTTTGACAACTTTGTCATTGCTGATTTACATTCATATGATGCCAGATTTGGAGTTTATGCTTATGCTCATCTCAGATGTTGTGGTTTTAGGCTTTGCGGCCTGGTTTGCTATCCTTTTTTTAAGAAAGTAAGTGATGAAGATGATTGTAGTTTATGATTCAAATACTGGTGTTGGTAAACGATTTGCAGAATCACTGGGCTATCCGACCCAGACCATCAAGGAGAAACTGGAAGAGCCCTGTATTCTCATTACTCGAAATGCTGGTGCTGGGAAAATTCCCTGGTCTACCAAACGCTTTATCAAGAAACATCCTGGGCTGATTAAAGGTTTTGTTAACAATGGTGACTCTGTTAAACACGGCCGGACCTTCTGCGGAGCTACTGCCCTGATTATCGAAAAATATGGGCTCCAGCATATCTGCGATATTGACCAAGGCGGAACTCCAGAAGATGTCAAGACTGTGCAGGCATTTTTGGCGGAGTGCTAGTCTCATCAAGTTTCACCTAAATGGAGGACTCCTATGTTTAGGTTCAAGAAAATTGGGGCATCTGACTGGCTCTGATTTCCGTTCTTATCCTAAGGTATCGCGGGCTTGCACAGAAATAGTACGATACTTCAGATAAGACGGAAAGAAATCCTTCCAAACAAAAAGAACCGGGTAAGAAACAGGTTAATGCAACTTCAAGGCTTGAAGAACGCGGATCGATTGGACAAAAAGTGCTGAAAGCAGAAAATTCAGACTCTTTTGTATAAAATTCGTTTCTTTTTCTGCAACTTGTCAAGAGATTTCTTCCGGTTGCTAACGCTGGGTAGCCACTTGCTGAAAATCTCTTGTTTTTGTTTCAAAATTCTCTATAATAATTGTCAAATAGAAAAAGGAGACAAGAAACATGATGGAAACAAAGATACAAGAGAAACTGAAGGCAGACTTGAAAGTGGATGAACTTCAAAAAGATGGAGACATTTATCTGACGCTGAATCCAGACTATATCTCTGGAGACAATGCTAAGTATATGACCATGTATAATCGCTTTGCTCGCTGGTATGATATGAGCGAAAAATGGCTGGGTGGCCTTCTCTATGGAAAGGCAGTCGATAAGCTGAGAAGGGAGCTAATGGCTGAAATAGAATGGAAGGACCATTTGTCAGTTCTTTATGTCTCTATCGGGACTGGTCATGACCTGCGCTACATCCCTAAGAATATTGATCTGAAAAGCTTAGACTTTTTCGGGGCAGATATTTCTATAGGCATGCTGAAAAAATGTCAGAAATCCTGCGCCAAGAAGACAAATCTGCAGCTCTTTCATGCTTGTGCGGAAGACCTTCCCTTTGCAGATAATAGCTTTGACATCGTCTATCATATCGGCGGGATTAATTTCTTTAGCGATAAGGCCAAGGCCATGCAGGAAATGCTTCGGGTGGCGAAACCAGGAACTAAGATTATGATTTCTGACGAGACGGCAGACTATGTAGACCAGCAGTATAAAAAGAACCATTTCAGCAAGGACTATTTTAAGGATGCAACCGTTGATTTGGGAGAAATTGAGGCAGCAGTTCCAGCGGGAGTCAAAGAGAAGGAATTGAAATTCCTCTGGGACGGGAAATTTTATGCTCTAACTTTTAGGAAATAAATCACTTAAACCGGATATTATTCCGGTTTTTTGTGGTATTTCAGACGCAAAAAAGTAAGAAAAGATTTGATTTGGTAGCACCAGGTTTAATTTGAAAGAAAGTATGGTTGTTCACACGTTTCTATTAAATGAAAGAAATTTGGACAAATATAAAAAAACCTTATTACGTATGGTCTTTTTATTGATAGTATGGTAGAATGAATGCGTAATGTATCTATAAAAAATGTTTACTTTTTTGTAAAGGTAAACACTGATAAGATGGGGAAATCAGTTAGCATACAATTACATTGTACATTCAAAACTGAATATTATGAGAAAGGAAGATTGCATGAACAAAAGAATTAGAACTTGGCTTCACGTCATTATTCTTTGTTTGGGAGTGGTTTTGCCATCATTAACTCCTCTTGCTCAAGTGCAGGCGGCCGAATTTAATGATGTCATTACTGAGATGAGTCTCAAAAATTCTTCTGGAGGAGACTTAACACAAGGCATTGATATTTGGCAAGATTTCCGCGTTTACGCAAAGTTTGTATTGCCTGATAACCAAGTACATCAAGGAGATACGACGACAATCACCTTGCCACCAGAGTATGCTTTTGCAAACTCTTCAGCTATTGAGCTTAAGGACGAGTCAGGTAATCTTGTTGCAAATGGTTTTTTGGATTCTGCAAACAAAACGATTACCTTAACATATACAAATTATGTTGAGCAAAAATCTGGTGTCCGTGGAGAATTTTTCTTCTACGCTCGGGTTGACCATGATGTAGTGAGTCAAGAAGGTGACTTGAATGCTGGATTTACAATAGGAACACGGACCTTAGTCCCAGGAACTGTTCATTATAATGGACCTCCTAAACAGTATGACTCTAAGATTGAAAAGAGTTCCTTCCAGTTTAAGGATGACGAGAAAAATGTTATTCGTTACAATATTACTGTGAACCGTAATATGGCTAACTACAGTGATATAACCATCAAGGATGCGTTCTCATCTCCAAATTTCACCTTCTTACCAGATACTTTTCGTATTTATAAAGTAGATTGGCGTTGGAATAACGGAGATTGGAAATGGTCTAATGCTCAGGATATGACAGAAACATTTAAGAAACAAATGATTGTAAATCCGGGCGGAGATGGATTCACCCTTCCTCTAGGAGATACTAATGGCTTTGGTTATATGATTGAATATAGGGCTAAAGCAAATTATGATTTAGTTGATGGTGAAAAAATTACAAACGTAGCCAAGATGAATTATAATGGTGGTCTGACTGAACAATCAACTAGCACTCGTACCTATCAGATTGCTGGTGGTGTAGCCGAAGGATATGTATTCTCTATTAAGATCCACAAGGTAAATGAAGTAGGTGAAAATCTTCAAGGTGCTGAATTTGAAGTGGTTCGTGATAGTACTGGGGCAGTAGTTGGAAAATTGACAACGGATGCTGATGGTAATGCGAGCGTAGGGGAGTTGTTGAGAGACAACTATACTATCCGGGAAGTAAAAGCGCCAGAAGGATATGACAAATCAACTGAGGAAATCAAGATTGGTTCACAAGATTTCGGAACTGATAAATCGGTATCTCGTGATATTGTCAACAAGAAGACACCAACCGAAAAGGATATCACCTTTAAGAAGGTAGATCCAAATGGAAAAGAAATTCCAGGAGCGGAACTGAAAATCTATAGTGGAGATACAATCAATCTTGAAGAGGCCCCTGTTGCAGACTGGACTACTGTAGCTGACACTTCTAAAGTGATTAAGTTGGCACCAGGTACCTACACTCTAAGAGAGTTCGATGCTCCAGAGGGATATCAAATTGTAGGAGATATTACTTTTACAGTTAATGCTGACGGTTCTATCACTATCAAGAATAAGGGAGCTGATGACACTGTTCTTGCAGCTGGTCCAGTTCTGACTATTACCGATAAAGAGGATACTAGTCCAAAACCAATCACCTTCAGTAAGGTTAACCTTGGCGGAACAGAAATCGCAGGTGCTCAGATCAAAATCTTCAAAGGCGACAAGGCAGAAGGCCAAGCTGTAGAAAGCTGGACTTCAGAAGCTGGTAAGTCTAAAGAATTGAATTTGGCACCAGGTACTTACACCTTCCATGAAGAAGCAGCCCCAACAGGTTACCTCAAAGTAACCGACATCACTTTCCAGGTCAAAACTGACGGCACAGTGGAAGTGACAAACGTTGGAGAAAAAGACTCTAAGGGTGAAGACAACAAGGTCGTTACCAACGGTTCAACTGTTACAGTAACAGACAAAGATGACGATCTTCCACGTAAGATTACCTTCAGTAAGGTCAGCCTTGGCGGAACAGAAATCGCAGGAGCTCAGATCAAGATCTTCAAAGGCGAAAAGGCAGAAGGTACAGCCGTAGAAAGCTGGACATCCGAAGCTGGCAAGTCTAAAGACTTGAACTTGGCACCAGGCACTTACACCTTCCATGAAGAAGCAGCTCCAACCGGTTACCTCAAAGTGACCGATATCACTTTCCAAGTCAAAACTGACGGCACAGTGGAAGTGACAAATGTTGGAGAAAAAGACTCTAAGGGAGAAGACAACCGTGTTGTAGCGAATGGTGCAACTCTAACTGTAACCGACAAAGATGATGACAGTCCAAAAGCTATTACTTTCAGTAAAGTTAACCTTGGCGGAACAGAAATCGCAGGAGCTCAAATCAAAATCTTCAAAGGCGACAAGGCAGAAGGCCAAGCTGTAGAAAGCTGGACTTCAGAAGCTGGTAAGTCTAAAGACTTGAACTTGGCACCAGGAACTTACACCTTCCATGAAGAAGCAGCTCCAACCGGTTACCTCAAAGTGACTGATATCACTTTCCAGGTCAAAACTGACGGCACAGTGGAAGTGACGAATGTTGGAGAGAAAGACTCTAAGGGTGAAGACAACCGTGTTGTAGCGAATGGTGCAACTCTGACTGTAACTGATAAAGATGATGACAGTCCAAAAGCTATTACTTTCAGCAAAGTTAACCTTGGCGGAACAGAAATCGCAGGAGCTCAGATCAAGATCTTCAAAGGCGACAAGGCAGAAGGCACAGCCGTAGAAAGCTGGACTTCAGAAGCTGGTAAGTCTAAAGAATTGAATTTGGCACCTGGCACTTACACCTTCCATGAGGAAGCGGCACCAACCGGTTACCTCAAAGTAACTGACATCACTTTCCAAGTCAAGCATGACGGCACAGTGGAAGTGACAAACGTTGGTGAGAAGGACTCTAAAGGTGAAGACAACAAGGTCGTTACCGATGGTTCCAAAGTAACTGTAACCGATAAAGACGATGATCTTCCGCGTAAGGTAACTTTCAGTAAGGTCAGCCTTGGTGGAGAAGAAATCGCAGGAGCTCAGATCAAGATCTATAAGGGCGACAAAGCTGAAGGAGATGCAGTAGAAAACTGGACTTCAGAAGCTGGTAAATCTAAAGAATTGAACTTGGCACCGGGCACTTACACCTTCCATGAGGAAGCAGCTCCAACCGGTTACCTCAAAGTGACCGATATCACTTTCCAAGTCAAACATGACGGCACAGTGGAAGTGACCAATGTTGGCGAAAAAGACTCTAAGGGTGAAGACAACAAAGTCGTTACAAATGGTTCAACTGTTACAGTAACAGACAAAGATGATGATCTTCCACGTAAGGTAACTTTCAGTAAGATCAACCAATACGGTACTGAAATTGGTAGTGCACAAATTCAAATTTTCCGAGGCAACGAGGCAACTGGTAATCTTGTAGCAGAATGGACTTCAGAAGTAAACAAATCACATGATTTAGAATTAGCTCCTGGAGTATATACTTTCCATGAGGCGACAGCCCCAGCTGGTTACCTAGCTGTTAAAGATATCACTTTCCAAGTGAACTTCGACGGAACGATAACAATTTTGAACGCTAATGGAAACACAGTAGAGTACAAGGATGGGAAGTTAGTAGTAACAGACCAAAGTATTCCAACAATTCCAAGTGTCCCAAATCAACCAAACAAACCAAATAAACCAAATAAACCTGATAAACCAGGTAATAAAGATCCTAAAGATCCAGGCAATGGAAAACCAAAGGATCCGGATAATAAAAATCCTAAAGATCCTGGTAAGACAAATCCAAAAGATTCAGAAAAACCACAAGAAAAAGATAAGACTAAGAAAACTTTACCATTAACAGGTACAGAGCTTAGCTTTACACTTCTTGCCCTTGGTTTAACTATGATTGTTGGATGGGGAGTTTACTACGGGACTCGTTTTAAAAACTAAAACAAGAAACAAGTGTCAATGAAAATTGACGCTTGTTTTTTTATGTTTTGTACTTTTTATCAGAAATAAGCGACAGAACTGATCGGATAGGGATGACCGATAGCTTAGTAAGATTCTATGATTCTCCTAATTTTAGAAAAATCACTCATAAATATGAAAACGGCTTCATTTGTATTGAGATTATGCAACTTGTTTTATAAAATAAGGTGAAGAGAACTATAGAAATAGCTTGCTTCTTTAAAAATGGAAGCGGTTACTCGGCGGAGGATTTTATGGAAAAAGGATATTGGAATCGTAAAAGAATCTATAGCATCCGGAAATTTACTGTTGGTGCATGCTCAGTGCTCATTGGGACTTGTGCAGTTTTGTTTGGCGCTAGTCTTTCTGCAGGAAACCCTGTTTATGCGGAAGAAGTGGCCGTTAACGCTAGTGCTGAAAGCGTCAAAGAAGAAGGAAAGATTGAGGAAGAGCACTCTGATAAGGCAGTTGCCACTAGTGAATCATCTGATGCTGCAGATGCTAGTCCAGCTCTTTCAACACAGGAAAATTCTTCAGAGAAAAAAGAAGAGAATTCATCTAGTCCTAAGATAGAAAAAGAGTTTTCTGAATCAGTAAAAAATGAAGTGAAAGAAATAAGCGATTCCTCTGCCCAAGAAGGATCAGAAAAGGATAAGGTGAAATCTGCTACTGAGGAGGAAGTGAGTCAAATGATTGAGGATAGAAAGGTCAATTTTAATCAGAACTGGCACTTTAAATTAAACGCAAATGCTAAGGAAGCAGTAAAAGAAGAAGCTGACGTGACTTCATGGAAAAAATTAGACTTACCTCATGACTGGAGTATCCACTTTGACTTTGATCATGACTCTCCTGCACAAAATGAAGGTGGGCAGCTTAATGGTGGAGATGCTTGGTATCGCAAGCCCCTTAAATTAGATGAAAAAGATTTAGATAAAAATGTTCGCCTGACCTTTGATGGGGTCTATATGGATTCGCAAGTCTATGTGAATGGCCAGCTGGTCGGTCATTATCCAAATGGTTATAATCAATTTTCATACGATATTACAAACTATCTTCACAAAGATGGCCGGGAAAATATCATTGCTGTTCATGTGATTAACAAGCAGCCAAGCAGTCGTTGGTATTCAGGAAGCGGAATCTACCGTGACGTTTCTCTTCTTATTAGAGATAAGGTTCATGTCCAAAAGAACGGAACAACTATCTTGACTCCTCAGTTGGAAAGTCAAAAAGATGGAAAGGTAGACACCCTTGTTAGCAGTAAGATTGCTAATACTGATGATAAAGATCATGAAATCACAGCTGAATATCAAATTGTGAGACGAGGCGGTGAAGCAGTAACAGAAGTGGTTCGTACTGCCAGTCAAAAACTGAAAGCTCATGAGACTAGTACAATTCAGACAAGTCTACAAGTTGAAAGACCAGAATTGTGGACTGTGCTGAATGATAAGCCTGCCTTGTATGAGCTGGTAACACGGATTTATCGTGATGGTCAGCTTGTTGACGCTAAGAAAGACTTGTTTGGTTATCGCTATTATAACTGGACTCCTAATGAAGGTTTTTCTTTGAATGGTCAGAGAATCAAATTTCACGGGGTTTCCTTGCACCATGATCACGGGGCCTTAGGAGCGGAAGAAAACTATAAGGCTGAGTATCGTCGTCTTAAGCAAATGAAGGAAATGGGGGTTAATTCGATTCGTACGACCCATAATCCTGCTAGTGAACAGACTTTGCAGATTGCGGCAGAGCTGGGATTGCTAGTCCAAGAAGAGGCTTTTGATACTTGGTATGGAGGTAAGAAGCCTTACGATTACGGTCGTTTCTTTGAAAAAGATGCCACTCACCCAGAGGCTCAAAAAGGCGAAAAATGGTCTGATTATGACTTGCGGACAATGGTTGAAAGAGGTAAAAATAATCCTGCCATCGTTATGTGGTCTATCGGAAATGAAATCGGTGAGGCTAATGGAGATGCTCATTCTTTAGCGACTGTTAAACGCCTGGTCAAGGTCATCAAGTCAGTTGATAAAACTCGCTATGTCACGATGGGAGCTGACAAATTCCGCTTTGGTGATGGCAGTGGCGGTCACGAAAAAATTGCTGATGAGCTAGATGCAGTTGGTTTTAACTATTCAGAAGAAAATTACAAAGCCTTGCGAGCTAAACATCCAAATTGGTTGATTTATGGCTCTGAAACGTCTTCTGCGACTCGTACACGTGGTAGCTATTTTCATCCAGAGCAAGAATGGGTTGGAAGCAATCAGTCTTGGCGAAACTATGAACAATCGGACTATGGAAATGACCGAGTTGGCTGGGGTAAAACGGCAACAGCTTCTTGGACTTTTGACCGAGATAATGCTGGTTACGCAGGACAATTTATCTGGACAGGAACAGATTATATCGGTGAACCAACTCCTTGGCACAACCAAAACAGTACTCCTGTAAAGAGCTCTTACTTTGGAATAGTGGATACAGCCGGTATTCCTAAAAACGACTATTACCTTTACCAAAGTCAGTGGGTTTCTGCTAAGAAGAAACCAATGGTTCACCTGCTTCCTCACTGGAATTGGGAAGATCAGGAATTAGCAGACAATGTTGCAGATGCTGAAAATAAAATACCAGTTCGTGCATACTCCAATGCTGCTAGTGTTGAATTATTCTTGAACAACCAATCTTTGGGACTCAAGAAATTTAATAAAAAAGAGACAAGTGACGGCCGTAGCTATCAAGAAGGGGCCAATCCTCAAGAACTCTACCTTGAGTGGAAAGTGGCATATCAGCCAGGGACTTTGGAAGCAGTAGCTCGTGATGATCAAGGTAAAGAAATTGCCCGAGACAAGATTGTAACAGCAGGTCAACCTGCAGGTGTGCGCTTGGTTAAGGAAGAGCACGCTATTGCAGCAGATGGAAAAGACTTGACCTATATCTACTATGAAATCGTAGACCGTGATGGCAATGTTGTGCCAACTGCCAATAATCTTGTTCGTTTCCAATTGCATGGACAAGGTCAGCTAGTCGGAGTAGATAATGGAGAACAGGCTAGCCGTGAACGTTACAAGGAACAAGCGGACGGCTCTTGGGTTCGCAAAGCCTTTAACGGGAAAGGGGTTGCCATTGTCAAATCAACAGACCAGGCAGGGAAATTCACCTTAACGGCTCATTCTGATTTATTAAAATCGGACCAGGTGACTATTTTCACTGGAAAGAATGATCAGAAAGAAAAGACAGTTTTAGGAACGGAAGTGCCAAAAGTTCGTACAGTTTTGGGACAAGCTCCAAGCTTGCCAGCGACAGTTCCTTTTGTCTACAGTGACGGAAGTCGGACTGAACAGCCTGTGACTTGGTCACAAGCAGATGTTAGTCATTCAGGCATTGTAACCGTCAAAGGAGAGTCAGAAGGCCGTCAGGTAGAAGCGCGTGTTGAAGTTTTAGCCGTTGAAAGAGAGCTACCAGTTATCAAACGAGTAGCACCAGGGACAGATTTGAGTGCTGTAGATAAGTCAGTTGCTCTTGCCTTAACTGATGGGAGTCTTGAACATTATGATGTGGATAAATGGGAAATTGCGCCAGAAGATAAGGACAAACTTTCTGTTCCAGGTTCCCGCATTCAAATGACTGGGCAACTTGCAGGTACAAAGGTTTCAGCAACCTTACTGGTGACAGATAGGGAAGCAGAAGCACCTGTGAATCCAGTTGTAACTCTTGACGGTGATTCTGTAACAGGTCTAACTAGTCAGAAACCGGTTCATTACCATAGCCTGGCTTATGGATCTCAACTTCCTTTAGTAGCGGCTACTGCTGAAAATGCAGATGTCACGGTTGTTCAAGCTAGTGTTGCAAATGGGTTGCGGGCCAGCATTTATGTTCAACCTAAGGATGGCGGTGCCCTACAGACCTATGCTGTTCAGTTCCTAGAAGAAGCTCCTAAAATTGAACGTTTGAGCTTACAAGTTGAGCAAACGAATCATCTAAAAGAGGATCAGACTGTTCAATTAACCGTTTTGGCCCATTATCAAGACGGGACTCAAGCTGTTTTACAGGCGGATAAGGTTGCCTTCTCTACATTAGGAGAGGGAGAGCTTGCTGTTCGTAAAGGAATGCTTGAATTACACAAGCCTGGAATTGTCACACTTAAAGCTGAATACGAGGGAGCTGAAGGTCAAGTAAACTTGACGATTCAGGCTAATACAGAAAATAAAAATGTTCAATCTGTTCGTCCTGTTAGTGTGGTAACTGACTTGCATCAAGAACCAAATCTTCCAACTACTGTTACTGTTGAGTACGACAAAGGATTTCCAAAAGTTCATAAGGTTACTTGGCAAGCAGTGGCTAAGGAGGAACTTGATCGCTACCATACTTTTGAAGTAGTAGGAAAAGTCGAAGGTATTGATCAAAAAGCCATTGCTAAAGTCTCCGTTGAAGGGATCATTGCAGTAGAAGAAGTCAGTGTTACGACACCGATTGCAGAAGCTCCACACTTGCCAGAGAGTGTACGAACTTACCACTCAAATGGTCAAGTTTCGTCAGCAAAAGTTACTTGGGAGCCTATTGCCCCTAGTCAATATCAAAAAGAGGGCGTCTTTACTGTGTCAGGACAGGTGGAAGGAAGTTCTTTACCAACTAAACTTCATGTACGAGTATCTGCTCAAACAGAAAATGGTGCTAACATCTCTGACCAATGGACAGGTTCAGAATTGCCACTTGCTTTTGCTTCAGATTCTAACCCGAGCGATTCAGTATCTAATGTTAATGATAAAGTGATTTCTTATACGGATCAGCCAGCCAACCGCTGGACTAACTGGAACCGTCGTGAAGAAGATTCGGTAGGGGTTCTCTTTGGAGATTCTGGTATCTTGACTAAACGGTCAGTAGACAACCTAAATGTAGCCTTTCATGAAGATCACGGGGTAGGGGCGCCTAAGTCTTATGTGATTGAATATTATGTTGGGCAAGCTACGCCAACAGCTCCAAAAAATCCTAGCTTTGTAGAAAGCGAAGAGCATGTCTTTAATGATGATAGCAATTGGAAACCTGTGACCAATCTGAAAGCTCCAGATCAGCTAAAAGCAGGTGAAATGAATCACTTTAACTTTGATAAGGTAGATACCTATGCTGTTCGTATTCGTATGGTGAGAGCAGATGACAAACTTGGAACCTCTATCACAGAAGTTCAAATCTTCTCGAAACAAGTTGCTCCAGCTAAGCAAGCACAGACTAGGATACAGGTGGCGGGCCAAGATTTGCCAAACTTTAATCCGGACTTGACGGACTACTATTTAGAAGCTAAGGATGGAAAGGCGGATGAAGTAACTGCAAGTGTTAGCAATAATGGTCTGGCGACTGTTGTACCAAGTGTCCGCGAGGGAGATCCTATTCGTGTCATCGTCAAGGCTGAAAATGGAGATATTCTTGGTGAGTATCGCATCCACTTTACAAAGGACAAAGATCTATTGGCACGTAAACCAATAGTGGCAGCAAAACAAACTCGCCTGCTCCAACTAGGTCAAAATCTAGAGTTGCCAAGCAAGGTTCCTGTTTACTTTACAGGGGAAAAAGACTATGAAGTGAAAGATTTGGCTGTCGAATGGGAACCTGTTCCAGCTGAAAACCTATCAAAAGCTGGTCAGTTTACTGTTCACGGTCGTCTGGTTGGAAGTGACTTACCTGTTGAGCTAAGAGTTCGAGTGACTGATAAGTTAGGCGAATCTGTATCAGACAATCCTTACTATGATGAGAATAGTAACCAGGCTTTTGCATCTGAAACAAATGATGCTGATCCAGATTCTCATGATCGAGTGGATTATATCAACGACGGGGACCTTGATGAGAGCCGACGTTGGACAAATTGGTCAGCGACACCATCAGCTAATCCAGATGTTTCAGCAGGTGTTATCTTCAAAGAAAACGGTAAGATTGTCGAACGAACAGTCAATCAAGCCAAACTGCACTTCTTTGCTGATAGCGGTACAGATGCTCCATCTAAACTAGTCTTAGAACGCTATGTTGGTCCGGACTTTGATGTTCCAACCTATTATTCAAACTATCGAGCTTATGAATCCAACCACCTGTTTAACAATCCTGATAACTGGGAGTCCGTTCCTTACAATATGAATCAAAATATCCAGGCTGGTACAGAACTGACAGCAACCTTTAATGCTGTGAAATCCAAGGCTATGAGATGGAGAATGGATAGAAAAGCAGATAAGAATGGAGTTGCCTTGATTGAGATGACTTTCTTGGCACCAAGTGAGTTGCCTAAAGAAAGTACAAAATCAAAAATCTTGCTTAATGGCAAAGAACTTCCAGACTTCTCTGCGGAGCGCTTAGAATATCAAGTGTCCTATAGTGGTCAACGTCCTAAAGTTACAGTAGAAGAAAATGACCAAGTGGCTTCGACTGTTGTAGATAGTGGAGATAACCGTTTGCCAGTCTTGGTTCGACTTCTATCTGAGAGTGGTAAGCAGGTTAAGGAATACCGTATTCAACTGACGGAAGAAAAAACTACAGCTGGTAAGGTAGAAGCCACAGTCCAAGAAGAACTTCCACGTCTAGAAGTCGAAGAAAAAGCACTTCCTTATCAGACGATTGAAAAAGAAGATGCCAATCTCTATCTAGGGGAAAGCCGTGTAGAAGAAGAGGGGCGAAATGGTAAGGAAAGAATCTTTACTGAAGTTTCTCCAGATGGCCAGAGAGCAGAAAAACTACGAGAAGTGGTTCAAGATCCTATCAATCGTGTCCTGCTTGTCGGTACTAAGAAAGGAACAGCTCTTCCAGAAGATGATATCAAAGATTTGGTTCTCTATAGACCAGAGCTTCTGATAGAGGAAGAAGAGGTTGATTTCCAAGTGCAAGTGCGAAAGAATGATATGTTGCCAGTTGGCCAAACGCGTATCATCCAAGAGGGCCGTAAAGGTCTTCGTGTGAACTTGGTTGAACTTGAAAACGGCAAGCGCACTCTTAAAGAAAGCTATAATAAATTAGAAGCACAAGATCAGATTCTAGAAGTGGGAACATCTCTTGCAGAAGAGAAACCAAAGCCACAAGATACTTATAAAGCTCATTCACAAACTTCTGGGCAAGTACAAGATCAGAGTCCAGAAGAAAAAGTTCAATACACTAAAGATGTGACAGAAGAGCGTACAGAAGCTAAATCTGAAGAAGCGAAGCTTCAAGCAGAAAAAGTAAAATCAACCGAAAAAGGCCACTTACCGAATACGGGAAGCCAGCCAGATCAAGCAGCGATAACCACGGGCTTAGCTCTCTTGGGCTTAGGCGCGGGTCTTGTAGCAGGGAAACGTAGAAAAGAAGACTGAAATTCAATGATAAGGTAAGAGGACAGTTAGTTGAACTAGACAAAAAGATCAGGGAATTATCCCTGATCTTTTTTATGTAACTACAGCCCTTCTAGTAAGCTGAGTCTAGCAAGATAAGGTTCATATTGTCTTCTTGTGTTGAAAGATGACAAAATTGTAAGCTTTAAAAGCCCAAATGAAAGGTTAAGTTATGGAAGCGAGTTTAAAAAAGCTGTATCCTTATAAGTGTAAAGCAAAGGGAAAGAATACTTTCCCTTGATAAAAGCAAATGTTATAAAGGAGGCCCAATATGAAAACGAAACTTTTTAACCAAGACAAACGTCCTCTAAAAGCACAAAAGATTTCTAAAGAAGAAATCGAGAAGACTCGCTTAGGCTGTGCCTCTAGTCAATATTACTTCTGGTTGCAGTATAGTCATTAAGGAATATCCAGTTCCAGCTTCTATAAAGAGAAAGTTTATCAAAACTTTCTCTTTATACGATTAAAAACCAAATATGACAAAAATGTAAGATTAGAAGTAAGATTGTAAGGTTAGGTTATGGAAAGCCAAGTGTAAATTCGGTAGAATAAGATTATCAAAAGAAAGAAGTGTTTAGAATGAAATTATTT
>ERZ772766.849-NODE-849-length-17303-cov-3.802644_pt1 | contig 17303 bp, 13 predicted proteins | sample MGYA00511379_ERZ772766 | MGnify/ENA primary metagenome ERZ772766 (study PRJEB29015, sample SAMEA2737895) | human oral metagenome | biome: human oral; feature: human-associated habitat; material: dental | place: China | collected 2116 ...
ATTCTTCGCGTTTTGGGAGAAACGCTTGGGGTGACGCCACAACAACTTATGGCTACGATCAGCGGCAACGACAAAGAGATGGTCAAAATCCTTGTAATGGCGGAAACTTTGGAAAAATGGGATGAAGCACGTAGACAGACTGCATAACTTCTATTAGGCATGTGTTAAAACTCAATGGATATGGGGGACCACAGGCAAAGGCAAATGAGAAAAGACAGCGTTTTAAGGGGTGGGAAACTTTAGATACTTTACTCTACGACTCTATGCACTGCATGACTGCCGTATCATTCGAAATGTGGGATGCACCTTAACTTTTGCCTGATATAATATTTTGGGGATAGTACTCAAATTAGATTGTAACTCTCCACATATTGTATGGCCTCAATAATATTGTTAACTCCAAGTTTTTTGAATATGTTTGTTCTGTGAGTCTTGATTGTAGCTATCGAAACAGAGAGATACTCTGCTATGTTTGCTATGCTTTTACCATTTGCACTTTGTCCAATAATAATTTTTTCCATATCAGTTAAATGTGAATTATTGGTTTGCACCCATTTATCGTTTCTCAATTCAAAATGATAGTCAAACCCAAGTAACTTAACCAAGGCGTTCCCTATTCGTTTTCTCGTTGAATACGTTAACATGCAAAATCCCAATATAACATGTTTGTTACTGTCAACTAAACAAGGGGCCAATGAGGCGTGTATCATTTGCTTACATGATGAGATGTTTATTGGAAAGTCAAAATGTAAGACAGAGGACTCTATCCGAGCATAGTTCTTTTGTAAAGCGAAATACGATTTAAGAGTATTGCTCAAATAGATTAACTGTCTTTCATCAAGTATATTGTCAATTATACCTCCGTTATATCTAATTCCTTTTCGTTGTAAAGCTGAAAAAATAGATGGCGAAATATATAGAAAAGTACATTGACAGAAATCAATCAGAACTATTTTTCCATATCCAAGCCTATCAGTAGCTTGGGCACTTTTTATGTAAGGAGAATAATCATTTACCGCTTGACTAGAGATACTCTGTGCATCGTTGTCTGTTTCCCTTAAACCTTTTAAGATATCGAAAACTGTCATTTTATTGAGCTTTTATATGTCTACATCATTTTAATTATCCAATGTTATTTATGTTGGAACATTCTGTATCATCATACAAAAGTATGATTTTTCAAGTAAATCTAAAAGAAAAAATCGAAATTGTTTGGATTCAACTATATATTTTTTTAACTTTGGCAATAAAAGAATGCAATGCCTGAAGCAGTAAGAAGGCGATTAAACATTATATTAAATGAAAAACCAAGAACTTTTTTCAGTTGAGGAATTATCCTTAATGGAGTCGCTTGAAGTCAAAGGTGGAGTTTGTGAAATGGCAGTTTCTCAGACAGGATGCTCGAACAATGTTGCCGGATGCGGATGTGACATTATTATTGTGAAAGATCACCCTCAACCGAGGCCACAAGATGCTTAATGAACAGTTCTGCATCATTTCAACGTATATCTGAAAGTATTTCGTGGTAGACGATGAAATTTCAACACTTTAAGAGCCATATCGTTCATCACTATACTTGATATGGCTCTTCTATTTTTTTACTGGGTGTTAATTAAGTACTGTAAGATGTGAAAGCAAGTAATTATAACTATATAATATATCGGAATAACCAATCTTATTGGTACAATGGGCTTGAACACGCTTATTTTAAGCTCCCCATGGATTTAGGGTTAAAAATAGAGAGGCTACTCACAGACAAAGAAAGAATTGAGTTCATCCCTAAAGTTTTAAAAGACAAGCTATCAGCAAGTGGTTTCATTGTTCCGGATAGTATTGATGAGCTCTCAATAATTAGGAAGAGATATTGCGATTCTGTAAACAAGAAGAACTATCTGTTAATCATTCTACCAACCTTGGATTGCAACTTTAAATGCTGGTATTGCATACAAAATCATATACCTTCAAGAATGTCGAAGAGTACAATTGAGAATGTAATGACACACATTAAATATATGATTGATGTACAGAATATAGAATCACTTCAAATAGAATGGTTTGGTGGAGAGCCGTTGATGTACTTAAAACAAATTATAAAGCCAATATGTGAATTTGCACAAAAAGAATGTGAGAAAAAAGGTGTAAAATATTCAACAACAGCAACCTCAAATGGTTACTTCATTTTCCCAAAAAACATTCCATTAATTCAAAAACTTGGCATGACGCGGTTTCATATTACATTAGATGGACCCAAACAGAACCATGATAAAGTAAAATATCAGAAAGGTTGTGACTCCGCATTCGATCATGTTCTAAACAACATCAACCAATTGCTCTGCAATACAAAGACTGTTAATATTCTATTGAGAATTAACTATACTGACGAGAATTTAAATTATGAAATAGTAGATCAAATCAACAACCACATAACAATGGCTAATCGGGGAAAAATAACGATTACCCCCAAAAAAGTATGGCAAGAAAAGGTGAGGAAAGATAGATATAAAGACATCGGAGGACTTCTTAATTTATTCGAACAATCTGGTTATAACACAATACGTCTGGACGTTATTACAAACTTCGTTCCATGTTATGCTAGTCGTAAGTATTATAATGCCATTAATTTTAATGGTGATGTTATAAAATGTACTGCATGCAATGATTTGTATGAGAACAAAACTCATGGTATTATTCAAAAAGATGGCTCTATTTCTTGGAATATGGATTTTATCAGAAAATATGAAGTGAAATCCTTTGAGAATAAACGGTGCTTGCAATGCAAACAACTTCCAATTTGTATGGGGGTGTGTCCAAGGGATAATGAATATGTAAATGCGTGTAAATTCGATGGAATGGATATCAATTTGGAAGATTCAATGGTAAATTACATTGATTCAATGTGTAAATAATTTATATTATGATGGCAAGAATTCTCACAACGTTATGGTTTGCTTTTGTAGCCTCATTGATAAGCAGCAACGCACAAAACAGAATATACGGTACGGTGACCGATCCGTCTGGCTGTCCATTAGTCGGCGTTGACTGCGTATTGGCCAGCTTATCCGACACGACAGCCATTGTTCACACGCAGACAGATTCAAAAGGAACCTTCAGTTTGAATGTAGGCGAAGACGGACTGTTCCTGTTGAAATTCTCTTGCTTAGGATATCAGCCACAGCAGCTAACGTGCAAGAGTGGCGATGTCGGAATGGTCAAGCTGACTGAAAGCATACAGAACCTTTCAGAGGTCACTGTGTCGGGCCAAGGGCTAAGAAGCTTCGGCAACGCAGACGTCATCCTGTTAGACAGGCGCGCCAGACAGGTGGGAAACAACGCTTTGGAGGCCATCAGTAACCTGCCGCAATTCAGACTTTCAACAAACAGCGGTGAACTGCTTACGGCAGATGGTAAATTTGTCTTGGTGCTGATTGATGGAATCAGAAGGTCGGTACGCGAACTGATGCTGCTCAAAACCGACGAAATAAAGACCCTGCACTACTATTCCAATCCACCTGCAAGGTTTGCGCATGAGAATATAGGTGCTGTATTGAATGTCGCAACCAAGCGCACCAACAAAAGGCACTATTCACTATATCTCGACACCAAAAATAGTATCACCACAGGATATGGCACCAACTTGATTTCCACCAGTTATAGCGATTCGCTCAACAAGGTGTCTGCGGCATATTTTCTGGACTACAGACATCTTAACCAGAATACCATGGAAAACCGTTATGCCTATCCGGATGTGACGAACGATTACAAGGGTCTGTCGGGTAAATACACTGGTGCCTACCACATCGGACAATTATTCTATCAGCGTTTCCAAAACAACAACCTTTTCAATATCACTTTAGAATATCGTAAGTTTCCGGCTACCCAGCAATATAGTCAACAGCTCTTGCGGACGGGTAGATTGGGAGATGCCAACCACAGAAGGCTTCAAAGTGACTTTTCATCCCTATCGGCCAACATCTACTTCGGACACACTTTCCGCAAAGGCAACAATCTGTCGGTCAATGTGGTGAACACTTATTTCAAATCCAATTCGAACAATAATCTAACAAACACCTCGGGAACGGGAACGTTTACCAACATCGTCGACAACAAGTCTTACTCGCTAATAGCAGAAGCACTTTATACTGACAAACTGTGGCAGGGAAATATACAGATAGGAGCCTACTATCAATACAAAAGACTGCAGCAGACAGACGGAGCATCCAGTTTGTCGACAGTGAATACGCAAAAGGAATACCTATACGCCGACTACACCAATCAATGGGGAGCATTGTCCTACAACCTGGGGGTAGGTGTGGAGAACAACCGGTACAGAACTGTGACGAAGGCAATAGCCAACTACATCCTCATGCGGCCTTCTGTTTCTCTTAATTACCAGCTGCACAAACACGGTTCGCTACGCCTGACTTCGTCCATAGCATCTGCGGTTCCTAGCGTCGGTCAGCTCACAGATAGTCGCACCGTCGTGGATGAACGATTCTATCTACAAGGCAACAGCAGTCTGAAACCCTACCATTTCTACCGCACCGAACTTAGTTTCCAGTATGCGTCGGCGAACAATATTTGGTTTGTCAAACCTTCCGTCAGTCACGCCCACTATCCCAGCAGGAATATGACAGTTGTTTCTGCTGACGGCACCAACGTCGTGAACCGAATTGTGGACATCCACCATGTCAACGAGTATGGCGCATCGCTTGTTCTAAGTTGTAGACCTTTCTCATGGCTAACTTTGCAACCTTACTACAACTATCAGTTTTCCAAATACGATACGCCTAATCAGTGCATCAACCACAATCTGAACAATGTCGGAATCTCTTGTCAGGTGGTGACAGGCAAGTGGCAATTCATTACCAACCACAATCTACCGATGACAACTGTTGACGGTGATGTTTTTGAGAAACACGGGTATAATGCGAACGCATCCCTTACCTACAGGCTCGGTGCCGTCACCATGGGAGCCATGTTCATTTACAATCCCGATCCTTCCAAGATTTACGCAGACACCCCTTCATTCCATTTCGCAGAAAAGACTCGATGGGGTAATTTCAAGAATCTTGTTGCACTGACCTTCGTCTATTCTCTGACGAAAGGTAGTTCACGAAGGCATCTGAGCAAAAACATTAATAATAGTGACAACGACTCTGGTCTTACCAAATACAACACAGCAAAATAAATGTCCTTTTGTTTTTATAGACAACATGACGCCATGCAATGTGGTATTGCCTGCATGGCCATGCTCTGTAAATTTTATGGTAGAGTGTATTCGTGCGAAAACCTATCACATAGATGTGCTATAACCAATGAGGGTGTTTCAATGCAGGCTTTAAAACAATTGGCAGAAGCCTTAGGCTTTGATGTACTATGTGGAAAAGCAAGTGTATATCAAATAAAAGACATAAATTATCCCTGCATCCTCCATTGGAATCAAAATCATTTTGTTGTACTATACAAAGTCAAAAAGAATAGATTCCACATTGCTGACCCAGGGAAAGGACTTGTCAAGTATAATCTCGAAGAATTCGCGAAGCATTGGGTAAGCACACAATCGGGCAGTGAGGAAAAGGGCATTGCGATGTTCTTAGAACCTACACCTGCGTTTTATGAAAAGAAGATGGACGAAGAACCTAAAGAGGAACGCTCGTTTAAGTTCCTCTTTGGTTACATTAAGCAATATCGTAAGTATTTCGGGCAAATTGTTTTAGGCTTGCTCGTTGGCAGCTTTCTGCAGCTTATTCTGCCTTTCCTCACACAATCTATTGTGGATGTGGGCATTAAAAACCAAAATATTGGCTTTATATGGCTGATACTCCTTGGACAGCTGATGCTTACCATTAGCCGAACCGCCATAGATTTTATTCGTCGTTGGCTGTTGCTGCACATCTCGTTGCGCATAAACATCTCATTGGTAAGCGATTTCTTCATCAAGCTTTTAAAGTTGCCCATGTCGTTCTTCGAGACCAAGCTGATGGGCGACCTTATGCAGCGTATGGGCGACCACAGTCGTGTAAACACGTTCCTGACACAGCAGACACTCAGTATCGTGTTCTCGCTATTCACCTTTGTGGTGTTCAGCATTGTATTGTTATCCTATAATTGGCTTGTCTTCTCCATCTTTATGCTCGGCAGTCTGCTCTATGGCGGTTGGCTTTCACTGTTCCTAAGACGCAGAAAGGTACTCGACTACGAACTTTTTGAGCAGCAATCCATCAACAACAATAAAACCTACGAGTTTATCACCTCTATGCAGGAGGTAAAGTTGCAGGACTGCGAACAGCGCAGACGCTGGGAATGGGAGGACGTACAGGCGGATTTATTCAACGTACAGATGAAATCGTTGAAACTTCAACAGACACAAGAGGCTGGCAGCATATTCATCAACGAACTGAAGAATATCGTCATCACGGTGGTGGCAGCAACAGCTGTTATCCACGGACAACTCACACTGGGTATGATGCTTGCTGTGCAGTACATCATCGGACAGCTCAACTCGCCAGTAGAGCAGCTGATGAGTTTCTTCTATTCCGTGCAAGATGTGAGGATCAGTCTTGAACGTATCAACGAAATCCATCGCATGGACGATGAGAACGGAAAGCAAGGATTGGAAACTTCTGTGAAAGAAGAAGATAGGGGGTTAGAACTTGAAAACGTAAACTTCAAATACGACCCACACGCACTGAAAACTATCATAGATAATATAAGCCTTACTATTCCCAAAGGTAAGGTAACTGCCATTGTCGGAGCATCGGGCAGCGGAAAGACTACCCTTATCAAACTCATGTTGGGTTATTACCCTGTATTGAGCGGAAAAATCACCATTGGAGGAACCGATGTAAACACGCTAAACAAGAAGTGGTGGCGCAGACAATGTGGCGTGGTGATGCAGGACGGTGTTATATTCTCCGAGTCGATAGCACGAAACATTGCCGTAGATGATAACGAGATAGACAAACAACGATTGCAGACGGCTGCAGAGATAGCCTGTATTCATGATTATGTAATGGGATTGCCCTTGAAATACAACACCAAGATAGGACGCGACGGCGTGGGATTGAGTCAAGGACAGAAACAACGCATACTGATAGCAAGAGCCGTATATAAGAATCCCGACTACATCTTCCTTGACGAAGCCACCAACTCGCTCGATGCTAACAACGAACGCATGATTGTGGAGCATCTGGACGAGTTCTACAAAGGTAAGACGGTAGTTATCGTGGCTCACCGACTAAGTACAGTGAAGAATGCTGACCAGATAGTGGTATTGGATAAAGGCAAGGTGGTGGAAATTGGCAGCCACGAAGTACTTACGGCAAAGCGAGGTGCATATTATAACCTTGTGAAGAATCAATTGGAACTGGGCAGCTAACAACAAAAAGGAAGATTATGGCAGACGACAAGATAGAACTCCGCAGCGAGAAAGTAAGACATATCATTGGCGAGATACCGTTAAGGATTGTTCGCTATGGTATCACGATAATCACCATTGTGATATTGGGACTGTTGGTGGGCGCATATTTTATACCTTATCCCGAAACCATCAGTGCAAAGGTGCAGATGACAAATGCCTATCAAGGCGCAATAACCATTCCATATAAATATGTGAATACGATAGCAAGAGGAATGACGGCAAACATCGAATTTGAGGGTTACGATGCAGAAACATACGGAGCTGCGAATGGTATAATAACAGCCACATCGCATACACCCCGACAAACGGCAGAAGGCAGCGTGTTCACAGCACAGGTAAGGATAACGGATTGCAAGTATAAAATTATCAGCGGGATGACAGGCACAGCTTTTATACTTGTAAGCAACAAAAGTGTGGTGCAAAGGATTATCCAAAAAATAACAAATGTCATATAATTTCCCTTATAATCATAGTAAGGCAATGAAAGAAGAAAGGCAAATGTAGTTGCTGTGTAGCACTATTATCTCATTCAGTTTACTACACGTTAATACTTTCTCTTTCACCCTTTACTCCTTATTGTAGTTAGGTAGTAATATATAATCAGTGAATTTATTGTCTATGTGATCACAGCACTCCCCACCGCGAAGCGTGGTGGTGTGGCTGCCGTCCAAATCCACACTGGACATGTCCAAGAAAGACCTGTGACGGCTCAATATCATGCCCCAAACCTTTTTCCATTCGCCGTTCCTCGACCACTTGCGGAAATGGGCATACACGCTCTTGTAGCTCAAAACCCTCCCCATGAAGATGGCTGAAACGGGAGGCATGTGCCACTGGCAGCCCGTTTTCAACTTGTAGGGAATGCACAGAATGACCTCCGACTGGTCATTTTTTGTAACACAACCGCGTTTTCCCACCGACAAGTGTGCCAAGATCTCAGATTTTATTGTATCTTTGTCCAGTACTTCGTACATGAGAGGAGTGTTTATCTTGGTTTTTACAGCACAAAGATAATAAACTCCTCTCAATTTGTAGAGATTTAAAAAGTCTAGATGACTCCATTATAAGAGACTTCAAAAGGAAAGTCTGCGCGATTGCTGAATAGTTACTTTTACAGCACTAAGATCGGTGAAAATTCTGACATGTCCAAATGTTTTGAGAACCTTGTTCCTCAGATGCTTGGATTTCTCACAAAATTTTACGCTGCGGAATTAAGGTATTATACCAACATATGCCTATGCCCCAAACAATTACATTGACAGAGTGAGCGTTAAGGTGGCACAAACAATTCTTTATCCCAGAGAGTGGCTTTCTCGCATATTATTCGTACTTTTGCCTTAGCAACATGTTGTGCAGAACATTTTTCTTGAAATACATAAATAAGCAAATGGCACGAAGCAACTAAATGCCAAGTTACTTATTTGTTTCCAAGAAGGACATAACCCACTTAAATTCGGGGGATTGCACAATGAGGTGGTTTCATTGGAAGATTACTTGCTATGGACATTCTGACACATTTCAGAACGATAGAGGAACTAACAAAGACGCTCGCACGCGAACAGGCATTACTAAGCGAGATGTTTGAAAAGCGAAAGCTGTTGAAGTTTCCGCGAGGGCTGGCCATCGACCTGGTGGGTGGAAACGAAACCCGACTAAAACGCCTGGTGGACTATGGCGTACTTGTGGAAACAGGTAACACCATTGAAATTGAAAGCGACTATCTAAACTTCTTTGAAGAAGTGCTGAATGTGAATGAGGAAATAAGCGTGTTGAGCGTGCAAGAGTGTATCAATACGCTGAAAGAGCATATCGGCTATTTTCTGCAAGAAAACAACGTTAACCGCAAAGCCGGATATCAAGACAGCGTAAGGCAACTGTTGAAAAAGACGGGATTTAGAACTTTAAAGAATGTGGTTGACCTGAAACGCAACATGGATAATGCCTATAAGCAAGAGCCTACCTACAACGTAAAGAAACAACGACTGAAAAACCTGGACGAAAAGAGCCACAGCATACGAGCGATGATAAAAGAGTGCGAAAAGCTGATGGACACCGAACAGGCTTTCTTCATCATGGCCAACGACCCACACATGGCTAAAACATGCAGCGACGTGAGGCACGATTTTGTTGAGGCCTATCACGCCTTGATGGAAATTGATAGGCAGATTATTGTGTACATCAACCAAATTGACTTGCAAAACCAGCTGTATAAGAAGATACGCAAGCTGAAATACCTGCAAGACCAACTGCTTATCAAAACCGACACGAACATTGTGCAGGTGCTTGAAGACATGAACCCGCTATGGATGGAAGGTAGGCAGTACAGCAAAATACGCTTATCGCTGGAAATGCTGAGAGAGAACGAGGACATGGCAAAGATGCTAAGGCGAATTGCCGAACACAACGGCATGCAGAAAACGGCACGCACAGAGGCGGACCCACTAACTGACGAAGACTTGCAGGAACATGTGCAACAATTGAAGGAGGTGGACCCTGCGGAGGTGTGGAACGCTTTTGCGGCATCGGGGTACAACCTATTTGAGTTCGTTCTGGCATATAACTATAAGGCCGAGCGCAATATTGAAGACCACGCCACCCTATTTTGCCAACTGGTTATACTACATGCTGACGAATGCAAGCTTACTGGCGAATATGCAACTTATCAAGATATTGAATACCCCATCGTCTATGCGAAATAATACACAACGAATATACGAACGACTGAGCCGAGGAGAGTTTCTATCGGTGGACAGTACAAACAGTACGGTTAGGCATCTGTATGAAGACATTGAAGAGAATATGGACGACTATGCCGACTACTTTAAGGAAATAGGGTTAAGGCTTGAAAGTGGCAACGGATACTTCTACCTGTCGCGCACGGCGGAAAACAAACAAGTCATAGAAAGCAAGCTGGAGAGTTTTTCCAAGTGGCTAGACTACCTTGATTTTTTGAAATGTTATAACCAGTCGTTTACTGCCGGTTATCAGTTTCGCAAGAGCAACCTGATAGAACAGATAAGCCTTGACATTGAATTGAAGGAGAAAGCCAGACACTTGTTTAAGAAATATGGTGTGGGTTCTAACTTAGAGATTGTAAACAAGCTGCTGCAAGAGATGGGAAACATGGGCTTTGCCGAATGCGTAAGCGAACAAGACGAGACATACAAGGTTACTTCGGCATTTCGCTATGCAGAGGAACTTGTTAACATGATACAAATAGCCAACGAAGATGAAGTTCCTGAATAAAATTGTGTTTGTGAATAGCGCAAACATTCCGTATGCCGAGATTTCGGTAGACGGAAACGTGCACTTCACAGGTACGCAAGGCGTGGGCAAGAGCACTGTGTTGCGCGCGCTCTTGTTCTTTTATAACGCCGACAAACATAGGCTGGGCATTCAGCAAGGACAGAAATCGTTTGACGAGTTTTACTTCCGCCAATCTAATTCGCACATCCTTTACGAGGTGATGCGCGACAATGGCGCATACACCATCTTGGTAAGTCGGTACCAAGGGCGTGCGTCGTGGCGATTTATTGATGCACCTTATCAGCGCGAATGGCTAGTAGGCGAAGACAAACAGGTGTTGAGCGACTGGGTGAAGATACGCGAACGCATTGACAAGAACGTTGCCGTAACGGCAAGGATAGACTCGGGCGTGATGTTCAGAGACATCATCTTTGGCAACACGCGCGACAATAAGTACACACGCTATGCGCTGGTGCAAAGCACCCACTATCAGAACATACCCCGAAGTATACAAAACGTTTTTTTGAACACTAAGCTTGATGCCGACTTCGTGAAGAATACCATCATACAATCTATGGCCGACGAGGAAGTGCCCGTTGACTTACAAACCTACCGCCGGCTTGTGACCGACTTTGAACGCGAGTATGATGAGATTGACTGCTGGTTTAGGCAGGCACGAGACGGCAGCTACCCCGTGCGACAACAAGCATCGAAGATTGCAGAACAAGGTAGGAAGGTTGTGGCCTTAGACCAACAACTGAGGGATGTTTGGCACATGCTGAACCATGCGGTGGCCGACAACGAGCAACAGATACCGCTGTTGGAGGCTGATGCAGCAGAAACCAAAGCGAACATAGAGAAAGAACGCAACCGCGAAAAGGAACTTACGGCCGAATATTATAAGGAGAATAACTCGCTTAACCAGAAACTGGGCGGCAAGAAACAAAAGTTAGATGAGGTGTTGCAGGCAAGAAAAGAATTTGAGGCTATGGGCATCGAAGACAAACTGAAACTTGCCAGTCGGGAAGACACGATAAAGAAAGAGGCAGGCAATAAGCAGACTTTGCTAAACGACTTGTTGAAGACCCATGCCTCGATTGAAGAGAAATACAACATTGCCAAAGCAAAATTGGAGAATGCACAACAAGCATTTGACAACGACCAAAAAGAACGTTTCTACCAAGAACAAGACAAAATACAAGCAGAACGTAAGCGGCTGGAAGACGAACGAACGAAGAACAGAAACCAAAGGACAGACGCTTTTGCGGCATGGCGACACGAGTCGGACGAACGCTTACAGACGTTGCAGGCCGAACAACATAGGGCTGACGCTGCGCAGAAAGAACTAAAACAGTGGCACCCTTTGGCCAACGAGATGCAAAGGGTAGCGGAACAAATTAGGTTGCTAGATATAAAGGAGAAGGAAAATGCGGCACAGCAGGCTGTTGTAAAAAGCAAAATAGAGCAACTTACGGCCGAATTTGAAATGGAGGAGGCCGAACTGAAAAAGAGTACGCAGCGCGAACAAGAACGGTTTGAGGCTAGCCGCACATTATGTCGCGAGCAAATTGAAAAGATAGCAGGCTTGTTGTCGCATTGGGATGGTTCGCTATACCAATGGCTGAACAATAATGTAGAGGGATGGGAAAGCACTATCGGCAAGGTGGTTGACGAGGAGAGAGTTCTCTACGCACAAGGTTTGGAACCAAGGCTAGACACTTCGGCCGAGGGTTTGTTTGGCGTGCATCTTAACTTATCAGATGTTGGTGCGACACATCGAACTCCCGACGAATATCGAAAAGAAAAGAAAAGGCTTGAAGAAGAGCTGCAACAGATAAACCGCCAACTGAACGATTTACCCCTTACGCTTGAAAAAGAGACATCGAAACTCAGAAAGAAGTATGCCACAATGCTAGACCCCTTGCGCCAAAATGCAACCCTGTTAAGGGTGGAAGAGGAACAGATGCCAACGAAACGACAAGACCTGCAAAACCAACAGCACAAGCTGAAAATGGCCGAACAGGAAATGATTGAACAAGAAAAGGAGGTACGCGAACGGGCGTTTAACGCGGCCCTGCTTTGTGTGCAGGCAGAGAAGGATGAACGGGAGCGACATGAAACACTGCATAAGAAGGAGTTAAAAGAACTGGACCTGCACTTCAACAGGCAATCGAAGGAGTTTGAAAGCAAACTCCGCGCTTTTCAAATGGCTTTGGAAACAGAAGCAAAAGCTAGACATGAAGAGTTTTCCAACCAAAAGAAACAATTGGAAGAGCAACAAAGGGCAGAGTTGTCGGGAAAAGGCGTAGACGTGAACTTGCTGGAGCAATATCACCAGGCCATAGAACAACTTGCGGACTTGCTACAACAAATAGACAACGAACGACCTATGGTAATTAGGTATCGCGACGCTCAACAGAACCTTTTTGCTAAGGAACCCGAAATAAGAAAGGAAATAAAGGACATTGAGCAGCAACTAGCCAGGATGAGTAAGCGATATGAAGACAAGAAAATAAGGGTGGAAAAGAAACGGCTGGAACAGGAAGAAAGACAAAAGGCCATTGGTAAAGACCTTGCTCGCCGCCGCGAAGGACTGAACTTGTATCACCAAATGGTGGAGAACGAACATCTTGTACCCGAAACACAGCTTACAGACAACAAACCTGTTGCAACTAAGCAAGACTGCCAACAGCTGTTGAGCCTGCTAAGAGGTTCGGTTAATCAGAAACGTGAAACGATTGAAAGGCTAAAAGACTTTGTGGTGAACTTTAACCGAAACTTTAAGCCGCAAAACGCGTTCAACTTCAACACGATGCCGATTACAGACAACGATTACTTGCAAATAGCTGCCGACTTGCAAGACTTCATGGACAATAACAAGATTGAGGAGTTTCGTAGGCGTACCAGCGAACATTACAAGGACATTCTCGGCCGTATCTCTACCGAGATTGGCAGTTTGCTGAAACGGAGGTCGGATGTAGATGGCGTAATACTAGACATTAACCGCGACTTCGTTGAGAAGAATTTTGCCGGCGTAATCAAAAGCATTGAACTAAGGGCAGACGAGTCGTCGGACAGGCTGATGCAATTGCTCATGTCTATTCACAACTACACCGCAGAGAATGCTTTCTCGATTGGTGAGCTGAACCTTTTTTCTAGCGATAATCGCGATGAGGTGAACCGTAAGGTGGTGGATTACCTTAAAAGTCTTTCGCATCAGTTGCAGAACGAACCAAGCCGAACAACAGTTTCGCTGGGCGACGCATTCCGCTTGCAGTTTCGCGTAAAGGAAAACGACAACGACACCAATTGGGTTGAGCGCATCAACAATGTTGGTTCTGATGGTACAGACATTTTGGTGAAGGCTATGGTGAACATCATGCTCATCAATGTGTTTAAGAAAAAGGCTGCCCGAAAGAGTGGAGAGTTCATCGTGCACTGCATGATGGACGAGATTGGACGGCTGCACCCGAACAACATCAAGGGCATTCTGCAATTTGCCACCTCGCGTAACATTTATCTTATCAACAGTTCTCCAACATCGTACAACCCTTACGACTATCGATATACATACTTACTGAGCAAGCAAGGCGTGAAAACGCGAGTGGAAAAATTGTTAAAACGTAACCCATAAGATTATGGCAATAGGAAAAGCGATACAAAGTTTGGTGGCAGGGGAACAGGTGGCAGGGTCAAAGATAGGTGGAAAGCTACTCGAAGAACTGTTGTCGGAGGGCTTGCTTGTGGTTGTTGCTCGTGGTTCGAGGAAGTCGTACCGCGCTCGCAACATTGAAACGCTGAAGAGGTTTCTTACAGATAAGGACGAAAACTATCGTGTACTTGAAGTGGAGAACGCAGAAACACGTGCTGCTATGGCTAACAAAACGGGTAATTCGAAGTTGATGACGGTTCGTTCGTGTCCTGGTTTTCCTGTTAACAGCTACGAACCCATTGCGTGTCTGCTAAACGATGAGCCATTTGTGGTTAATCCGCATGAGGGTAGCTTTTTGTTCGTGACACAATGGGAGGGTTTCAAGATACCTGCCGACGTTATCGTTATCGGAATAGAGAACATGGAGAATTTTAGGCTAATTCGCAAGCAAAAGAAGTTTTTTGAGGGTTATCTGCGCGCGCATGCACTGCCCACGAAAACTCTTTTTGTGTCGCGCTACCCACAATCCAACGACCTAAGGAAATGGCTCATGGGCATACCTAATCGTTATCTGCATTTCGGCGATTTCGACTTGGCAGGAATACACATCTTTCTGACAGAGTTTGAACGACATGTTGGAAATGCGCGCGCATCGTTCTTAATTCCTTCTGATATTGCCACCCGATTGAAATCGGGGTCTAGACAGCGATATGATGAGCAACATGCCATGTTTAAAGAAATGCAGACTGACGTGCGAGAGCTTGGACAACTAATAACGCTCATCCATCAAGAACGAAAAGGCTACGACCAAGAAGGATATATATAAATAGGTGTTTGGCTGAGTAATGCCAAGGAGGAACTATCCCCAAAAGCAGGCTTGCTATGCGGCGGAAATTCTTCTGAACTAGATAAAAAACAGAAAGTTTTATACATGACGAGTATTCAAATCATTCAGGGCGACTTCCAAAAAGAACTGAAATTGCCCATCGCCGAAGGGGTAAAGGCGGGGTTTCCCTCGCCTGCCGACGAATATATACATGAGACTCTCGATTTCAATAACGACCTCATACGCAATCCCGAGGCCACTTTCTATGGCAAAGTAGAAGGAGACTCGATGATAGAGGCTGGTATATGCAATGGCGACATTGCCGTTATCGACCGCTCTATTGAGCCAAGAGACGGTGATGTTGTGGTGGGCTACATCAATGAAGAGTTCACCATCAAGTATCTTGACCTTAGCCATCGCGAGGAAGGATACATAGAACTGCGTCCGGCCAACTCAAACTTCAAGCCCATAAGGATTGATGAAGACGATGCTTTTGAGGTGTGGGGCGTAGTGGTTTGGACGATTAAGAATTGGAGAAAATACTAGAAGATGTACGGAATTGTTGACTGCGATAATTGCTACGTATCGTGTGAGCGTGTATTTAGGCCTGACCTGAACGGCAAACCCGTTGTTGTGCTCAGCAATAATGATGGCTGTGTGGTGGCACGTTCGAACGAGGCCAAACTCATGGGCATCAAGGCTGGCATGCCCTACTACCAACTAGCAAAGCAGTTTTCTAATCAAGACATCGCTGTGTTTTCGTCAAACTACGAACTATATGGCGAATTGACAGGACGCGTGGTGGAGATTATCAGGAAAGAGTCGCCTGCATACTTCAGATATAGCATCGACGAATGTTTCGTATATTTTAATGGAATAGGACAGTTGGACTTAAAAGGCTGGGGAGAAAAGCTGCACAAGAAAATTAAACGTAGCGTTGGAATGCCAACAAGTATTGGCATTGCTCCTAACAAGACTCTTGCGAAGATGGCTGGTCATTTTGCAAAAAAATATCAGGGTTACCATCATTGTTGCCTAATCGACAACGACGAGAAACGTATTAAGGCACTGAAACTATTTCCTATTGCCGAGGTTTGGGGGATTGGACGACGTTATGCAACACGCCTCCAAACTATGGGCGTTAAAACGGCGTTCGATTTCGCTGAGCGTAATCTTTCGTGGGTAAGAGCTACATTTAAGAACATCGTGGTTGAACGAACATGGCGCGAACTGAACGGAGAAGATTGTGTACCTAATGAGGAGCTGGCTAAGAAGAAATCTATTTGTATAAGTCGCTCTTTCAATGGTATGATAACAGACCTTGATGGCCTGCGCACCCACGTGTCTAACTTCGCCGCCCGATGTTCAGAAAAACTACGTCAGCAAGGAACAGTTGCCTCTATCGTTGGCGTATTCCTCCACACCAATGCTTTCCGTGAAGACCTACCACAATATTGGAACTTTCAAGAAATGCGACTCATTACTCCCACTAACAGCTCCATAGCCATTGTAAAGGCCGCCAACAATGTGCTGCGAAAAGTGTATCGACAGGATTATCACTATAAGAAAGCGGGCGTTATAGTCATGGGGATTGCACCAAATGCACCCATCCAGCAAGACTTCTTCGACATAACCGCCGAACAGATTGAGAAGATGCGCCGACTGGATGCCATCGTCGACCACCTTAACAAAATTAATGGTACTGAGTTCATCGTTCTTGGCAGTCAACAATATACATCTAAAGGCTGTGAGGGAAAAGCTTATTCCTTTGCTAATGCCATTAAACATGAGTTTAGGAGCAAAAATCCAACCACTCGCTGGAAGGATATCATAACATTGAAATAACACGCATCCTAACTGCTAGGCTGACGAAGGCTTACATTTGTCTTGCTAAACCAAGTTGGGTATATACTGGGCTCACTAAAATAATCGAGTTAAAAATAAAATCAAGCCCTATACACAGCACATTCTACTTGGATTTCTTGGCATCATTAGCCGGTGACACTTTGTGTAGCATCTTCAATTTTGCTTTGACGTACAAATAACTTTTTCCATTGGTGGTATGCGCATGTGTTTCTTCTTCTGCCAATGTGTCTTGCCATCTATTTAGGGATATTCAGTAAATATCTAACTAATTGTTTGTCAGTGTAATATATTAT
>ERZ772766.850-NODE-850-length-17275-cov-37.310511_pt1 | contig 17275 bp, 11 predicted proteins | sample MGYA00511379_ERZ772766 | MGnify/ENA primary metagenome ERZ772766 (study PRJEB29015, sample SAMEA2737895) | human oral metagenome | biome: human oral; feature: human-associated habitat; material: dental | place: China | collected 2116 ...
TGTGGTCCAGACGGGTCATGGCCGTGAAGCGCGAGGAGGGGATGTCGGGGGCGTGGGACGCGGCGATGAGAGCATTGGTGTTGGCGGGGTTGCCCACGACGAGCACCTTGATGTCATCGGCTGCGCCGGCGTTGAGCGCCTCACCCTGGGGACCGAAGATGCCGCCGTTGGCGGAGAGCAGGTCAGCGCGCTCCATGCCGGCCTTACGGGGCATGGAACCTACGAGGAAGGCGATGTTGGCGCCCTCGAAGGCAGCCTTGGGGTCGTCGAAGATGTCGACGCTGCCCAGGGTCGGGAAGGCGGAGTCGAACAGCTCCATGGCGGTGCCCTCAGCGGCCTTGACCGCTGGCGGGATCTCCAGGAGGCGGAGGTTGACGCGCTGGTCCGGACCGAGCAGGGCACCGGAGGCGATGCGGAACAGCAGCGCGTAGCCGATGTTGCCGGCCGCACCGGTGACGGTGATGTTGACGGGGGCGTTTGCCATCGAGGACTCCTTCGAGACGTGTGTCGTCGCGGGCCGCAGGCGGCAGCCCGGCAGGACAACGCTATGACGTCCGCGCAGGTGAACACACCAGTCCACCACATTTCGTGACTCTCACCACTCCCCCGGGTCGTAGAGGTGAAGATCCTCCTGGTCCCCAGTGATCTCAACGAGATACTCACCGCCCCTGACAACGCCCGTCCCGATCGATACGCTGGGGGCCTCCCCCAGCCCGTTTCTCGCCTCCAGGACCGTGATGAGCTCACGCCGATCCCCCGTGCCCATTCCTGCGCCACTGCGCCGCGGCTACCCGTCCCGCCCCGCGGTCTCCTCGCCTGCGGGGCGCCGTGCGGGGGCTATCTCCTTCGGTCTGACGCTGCTGGGCGCCCTGGGATCGGGCTGGTGCCTCATCTCCGCCGGACGTGCCCTGGGTGCGCTCCTGAGCTCCTCGTCGGTTGCGGGCCCGCTCGCCCAGGCGCTGGCCGCGGCCGTCCTGAGCGCCACCTGCCAGCTGCTCGCCCAACGGGTCTCCCGCTCCAGCGCGGTGAGCGAGGAGGCTCATCTGCGCCGGCTCACCCTGGCCCATCTGCTGGGCCTGGGGCCCGCGCGCGCCGCCGACATCCGCAGCGGCGCCACAGCCTCCTTGCTGACCGACGGCGCCGAGCGCGTGGCCCTCTACCGACAGACCTTCCTGGCCCCCACCCTGGCCGCGGCCGCCGCGCCCCTGCTGGTGCTCATCGAGCTGGGGGCCGCCGTCGACGTCGTCCCCGCCCTGGTGCTGGGCGTGGCCATAGTCGTGGTGCCGGCCTTCATCGTCTTCGCCCACTCGCGGCTGCGGGCGTCGTCGTCGGGCTCCCGGCGGGCGCGCACACGGCTGGCCGCCGAGTACCTCGATGCCATCCAGGGGCTGCGCACCCTCACCCTGGCCCGGGCCGCGGAGCGCACCAGCGCCCGTCTGCGCCTGGAGGGAGAGACGAACCGACGCGCTGTCATGGACCTACTGGCGGGCAACCAGCTCGTCATCCTGCTCACTGACGGCCTCTTCTCGCTCTTCCTCATCACCGCGGCCGCGGGACTGGCCCTGGTGCGCCTGAGCACCGGAGCGATCGACGTCGGTGACGCGCTGGCGGTTATCCTGACCTCCTACGTGCTCCTGGAGCCGCTGGACCACGTGGGCGCCTTCTTCTACGTGGGCATGGGTGGTATGGCCAACCAGCGCGCCATTCGTAAGATCCTGTCGCGGCCCCTGCCCCGCTCCACCGCGAGACCCGGGGCCCGGACTCAGCCCTCCGCCGCGCAGGCCAGCGTCGTGCTCGACGACGTCGAGGCCGCCTGGGGCGAGGACCCGGTGCTGGAGGACGTGAACCTGACCGTGCGTCGCGGCGAGCGCCTGGCGGTCGTGGGCCCCTCGGGAGCCGGAAAGTCGACGCTCATGGCGATGCTCGCCGGGAACCTGCTGCCCAGTGACGGTTCCTTGCGCGTCGAGGGCACCGAGCTAAGCGCCGCCACCCAGGACCAGGTGCGTTCAGCCTCCGCGCTGGTGGCGCAGACGACATGGCTCTTCACCGGAACGATCGCGGACAACCTGCGTCTGGCTCAGCCCTATGCGACGCCGTCGCAGATGTGGCACGCCCTGGAGGTGGCCCGTCTGGACAAGGAGGTGGCACTTATGCCCGAGGGGCTGGAGACGCAGGTCGGTGAGGCCGGGCTGGGGCTGTCGGGCGGGCAGGCTCAGCGCCTGTCCTTGGCGCGCGCGTTCCTGGCCGACCGTCCCGTGCTGCTGCTGGACGAGCCCACCAGCCAGGTGGACCTGGCCAGCGAGGCGGCCATCGTCGAGTCCATCGAGCAGCTGGCCCAGGGCCGCACCGTCATCACTGTCTCGCACCGTGCGGGGGCACTGACCACTGCCGACCGGACGGTGAGGGTCGAGGCCCGCGGAGTCCATGAGGTGAGCCTTGCCCAGGATCCCGGGCCCGCCCACACGTCAGGTGGTCGGGCAGGTACCGGGACCGAACCCCACGAGGCCGGAGGCACCGCCCCGGGGGCAGCGACGGGCAATGACGGGGAGGAGCGGGCATGACTGCGTCCAAGCGCCCATCTGGGTCCCGACCGCACGAGGACGGCGGATCGGGTCGGCGCAGCACCACCGGTCGGGCCAGCTCCTCCACGCAGCGGCGCCCCTCGCGGGCGACGCTGGTGCGCTGGCTGCTTCAGGTCACCCGCCCGGTTCTGTCACCACTGCTGGGTTCCACGCTGTGCCGCATCACTGACATGCTCAGCGGCGTCGCCCTGTTCTCCTTGGGGGTCTATGCCGTGGCCCAGACGGGGCTGGCGATGGCGACCGGCGCGCCGGCACCCGCCATCTGGCCGATACTGGCCGTCATGGTGGGGCTGTCCCTGCTCAAGGCGGCTCTGCGCTACGCCGAGCAGTTCCTCGGCCATCTGGTGGCCTTCAAGGCTCTCGAGCTGCTGCGCGGGCAGATCTTCCGTTCCCTCATCCCCCGCTCGCCACGGGTCAGTGCAACGTCACGCTCGGGCGACCTGTTGTCTCGCGCCACCAAGGACGTGGACCGCATCGAGGTCTTCTTCGCCCACACCTTCGCTCCGGCGGTCTCCGCCGCCGTCGCCCCGATCGTGGTGCTCACGGTCATCGGTCTCAAGGTGTCCTGGCCGGTGGCCCTGGCGGCGCTTCCCTTCGCGGTGCTCCAGCTGCTCATCGTGCCCCGCCTGGGCTTCACCGCCTCCCTGGACGCCTCCCGGTCGGCCTCTGCGGCGCGGGCGGACCTCACCCAGCACGTCACCGACACCGTTCAGGGCATGAGCGAGGTCGTCGGATACGGACGCAGCCAGGAGCGTCTTGATGAGATGGCCAGGATCGACGCCGAGATCGCCGGTGCCGCGCGGCCAACCGGCCAGTGGGCCTCCGTGCGCCGGGGCATCAACCAGCTGGCGAGCCTGACCGCGCCGATCGTCGTCATCATGGTGGGGGCGATGCTTCCGGCCACCAGCTCCGGTGCGGGCATCCCCCTTCTGGCTGCCGCAGCGGCCGCGGTGCTGCGGATGACCGAGACCGTGCGCGGCGTCGAGGAGCTCGCCAGCGCGCTCAACGCCTCCTTCGCCTCGGCAGAGAGGGTGTGGGAGGTCGTCAACGCCCCCGTGGAGGTGCACGACGGCGATCAGGAGCTGACCGGTGGTATCTCCCACGAGGTCCTGTGGCAGGGCGTCACCTACTCCTACCCCAGTACCGCCGCGCAGGCCGTCCGCGGGGTGAGCGTCAGGGCCAGGGCCGGCAAGTGGACCTGCATCGTGGGAGCCTCCGGCTCGGGCAAGTCCACACTTGCCCAGCTGGCGGTGCGCTTCGACGAGCCGGACTCGGGCCGCATCCTCATCGATGGCCAGGACGTGGCCGACCTGAGCGCCATCAGCCTCTATCAGGAGATCGGCATGGTGGATCAGCGAGTCCACCTCATGCGGGCCACCATCGCCGACAACGTGCGTCTGGCGGCGCCGTCGGCCAGTGACGCCCAGGTGGTCCGGGCCTGCCGGGCGGCCTGCATCGATGAGGACATCGAGGCTCTCGAGGACGGCTACGACACTCTCGTGGGTGAGCGGGGCCAGTCCCTGTCCGGGGGTCAGCGACAAAGGCTGGCACTGGCACGGGCCCTGCTCGCTCGCCCCGGAGTGCTCATCCTCGATGAGTTCACCTCCCATCTGGACCCCGACCTGGACGAGCGGGTGCGCATCGGGGTGCGCACCTATCTGCCACAGGCCACGATCATCGAGATCACTCACCGCCTGCAGTGGTCCGAGCAGGCCGATCACGTCGTCGTCATGGATGCCGGGACGGTCGTTCAGGCCGGGCCGCCGGCCAAGCTCCTGGCCGAGCCCGGACCGTTGCGCACGCTGACCGCCCGCGGTCGCTGAGAATACCGGCAGGTACTGGGGACTCAGGCGGATACAACGATCGGGCGCTGAGAGTCGCTGTGACTCCCGGCGCCCGATCGGGTGCCTGCTCTGCTCGGCTCTACTCGCCGGAGCGGGTGGCTGCGGCCGAGGCCTCGAGCTCCTCGGGGCTGACGACCCCCTCGACACTGACGGCGTGGAGGTAGGCCATGCCGTCGAAGGAGAGCTCACGGACGTTCTCCGGGTCGCCCTCGTCATTGACGGATCCGCCCGCCATACGGTCCACGATGATGGCGATGGCGCCGTCACCGGTGACATTCGTGGCGGTGCCGAAGGAGTCCAGGGCGATGTAGGTGGCGATCATGAGGGCCACCTGCTGGTCGTTGAAGCCGAGCATGGAGGACAGCAGGCCGGTGGCGGCCATGATGGCGCCTCCGGGCACACCTGGTGCTGCCACCATCGTGATGCCGAGCATGAAGATGAAGCCGATCCACTGGGTGGTGCTCACGTGCAGGCCCTGGGTGAGGACGATCGCGAAGGCGAAGGAGAAGATCTTCGAGGTCGACCCCGCCAGGTGGATCGTGGCGCACAGGGGAATGGTGAAGGAGGCGACCGCGTCGGACACGCCGTTCTTCTTCGTCTGACGCAGCGTGACCGGGATGGTGGCCGCCGAGGAGGAGGTGCCCAGGGCCGTCAGGTAAGCCGGCAGCATTGTGATCAGGGCCTTGAGCGGGTTGCGACGGCCGATGGCTCCGGCGACAACGAACTGGATGCCCAGAATGACGACCTCGAGAATGAGGACCACGACGACGACCCGCAGGAGCGCCTTCATCACCGCTCCGGCCGCCCCGGTGTAGGTGAGGTTGAGAAAGATACCGAAGATGTGCAGGGGCAGCAGCGGGATGATGATCCGCTCGATGAGGCGGGTGATGATGGCCCGGAACTCGATGAAGCCCTTGCGCAGGACCCCACGGGGCACCATGGACAGGCCGATGCCCAGGACGAAGGACAGCAGCAGGGCGGTCATGACCTCAACGGCAGGCGGCATCTCCACGGTGAAGTAGCTGCTCAGGGCGCCCTCGGGCTTGGCGACGTCGGCCAGAGAGGTCCCGGCGAGCAGACGGGGGAAGGTGGCGGCGCACACCAAGAAGGTGAGGAAGCCGGCGAAGAGGGTGGAGGTGTAGGCCAGGGCCGTCGTGACCCCGAGCCACTTGCCGGCACCGCGCCCCAGGTCGGCGATGGCGGGGGTCACCAGGCCGATGATGATGAGCGGGATGGCGAAGCTGAGGAACTGGCTGAACAGGTCGGAGAAGGTCGCGAAGACATTGCCGACGGGCTTGGGAATGATCGGGTGACCGCCGATCCGGAGCGACCCCACGATGAGGGCCAGCAGGATCGCGCCGATGACCCAGGTCAGGATGCTGTGGCTGAGGCGGTGGCCCAGGGATGGTCGGGTCGAGGGACTACGTGACATAAGGGACCTTCAGAGTGTGAAAAGGAGGTGACAAGACGTCTTGAATGGGGCCAGCGTGCCATACCGCTCGGTCACGGCGTCGCACCGGACCGAGGAATGAGCACTCCGAGGACCCAGATCACAGGGAGCGACGCGCGCCGTCGGCAGGAGAGCTCATGCCGTGCACGGCTCACATCGCCCCTTACAGGACACGGGGCAGATTGGCGTACGGGGACAGGAGGAACAGGACGGCGGCCAGCCCGATGCCGAGGATGACGTCGAACAGGCGGCTGCGTGCCGCCAGCCAGGTGCCGTCGGGTCGCTGGATCCTGACAATGGCCAGCGCCAGGATCCCGGTGGCCGCCCACAGGACGGCGATGCGGCGGTGTCCCAGCAGCGCGAAGGCGGGGACTGCCGCCAGGCCGAGGGCCACGAGGACGACGCAGATGGTGCGGTAGGGCTCCTTGTGCTCGGCCTGCTGGGGATGCGGGTCGTGAGTCACGGTGGCGAGCCTATCGGCGCACGGCGGCGTCGGTCCACGACCTTCTTCACGAGTCAGCCCCGCGCCCGTCACAGGAGCCGACGGGCGTGGGGCCGAAGCGGTCAGTGGGCGAAGTGCCGGGTGCCGGTGAGGTACATGGTGACTCCGGCTGCCTGAGCGGCGTCGATGACCTCCTGATCGCGGATGGATCCGCCGGGCTGGACGACGGCGCGGACCCCGGCGTCGATGAGGACCTGGAGGCCGTCGGCGAAGGGGAAGAAGGCGTCGGAGGCGGCCACGGCCCCACGAGCGCGCTCCGGTGCGGCGGCCGCGTCACCGGACGAGTCCCCCAGGACCTCGGAGGCGTCGGCCCCGCCGACGGCCCCCTTCTCCTTTTGGGTGCCGTTGACTGCGGCGTCACCGGTGGAGCGGGCACCCAGGGTGTTGGCGCGTTCGACGGCCAACTTGCAGGAGTCGACGCGGTTGACCTGCCCCATTCCCACGCCGACGGTGGCCCCGTCGTGGGCCAGGAGGACCGCGTTGGAGCGCACGGCGCGCACCGAGCGCCAGGCGAAGGCGAGCTCGGCCAGGAGCGTGTCGTCCGCGGCGGGCCCTGCGGCCAGGGTCCAGGTCGCCGGGTCATCGCCGTCGGCGCTGAGCACATCGCGCTCCTGGATGACGGCGCCGCCTGAGACCTGCTTGATCTCGTAGCCCTCGCGCTGGGGGGCCTCGACGACGAGCAGGCGGAGGTTCTTCTTGGTGGACAGGATCTCCACGGCCTCCTCGTCGAAGGCGGGGGCGGCGACGACCTCGAGGAAGATCGGCTTGATCTGGCGGGCCATCTCGGCGGTGACGGTGGCATTGGTGGCGATGACGCCGCCGTAGGCGGAGACCGGGTCGCAGGCGTGAGCCTTGCGGTGGGCCTCGGCGACGTCTCTGGCGGCCGAGACGGCGATGCCGCAGGGGTTGGCGTGCTTGACGACGGCGACCGTGACGGCCTGACCGTGGTCGTAGGCGGCGCGCACGGCGGCGTCGGTGTCGGTGTAGTTGTTGTAGCTCATGGCCTTGCCGTGAAGCTGGCGGGCACCGGCCACTCCCCCGCTCGCCCCGGCGGTGCGGTAGACGGCGGCGCGCTGGTGCGGGTTCTCCCCGTAGCGCAGGCCCGCCAGGCGCTCGTAGCCGACGCCGACGTAGGCGGGCAGCGCGGCAGGCTCCCCCGAATCGGTCCCGTCTGCGGCGTCGGCAGTATTCACAGCGCCGTCGGCCTCGACCTGCGCGGCCAACCAGGTGGACACGGCGGCGTCGTAGGCGGCGGTGTGGGCGAAGGCCTCGGCGGCCAGCCGGCGGCGGGCGGCCAGGGTGAATCCGCCCTCGCGCACGGCGGCGGTGACGTCGTCGTAGTGATCAGGGCTGGTGACGACAGCGACGGCGGGGTGGTTCTTGGCCGCGGCGCGCACCATGGTGGGCCCGCCGATGTCGATCTGCTCAACACAGGCGTCGAAGGGGGCTCCGGAGGCGACGGTATCGGAGAAGGGGTAGAGATTGACGACGACCAGGTCGATGGGGGCCACGCCCAGGATCCCCAGCTGGTCGAGGTGGTCGGGCTTGCGGCGATCGGCGAGGATGCCGGCGTGGACGGCCGGGTGGAGGGTCTTGACCCGGCCCTCGAGGCACTCGGGGAAGCCGGTGACCTCCTCCACCGGGGTGACGGCCAGGCCCGCGGCGGCGATGGTGGCGGCGGTGGAGCCGGTGGAGACGATCTCGACGCCGGCGTCGGCCAGGGCCTGAGCCAGAGGGACGAGGCCGGTCTTGTCGTAGACGGAGACGAGGGCGCGGCGCACGGGCACGCGGTCCGGGCTGACGAGCCCCTCGGTGGGGACGTGGGCGGTGGGAACCGTCTGGTTCGTGGACTGAGGGGACTGGGACGACGACGGGGACATGGCGCTCCTGGTTCGGCGTAAGGAGGTGCGGGACGCCCAGGCGGACGACGTCCCGTTCATGGACGGCCTCGGCCACTCCCCGGTGGTGCCCCACCCTCGCCAGTTGCGGCCGCCCCCATCCTATCGGCTGGTGTCCGCCAAGCCACCAGAACCGAGCGCAGTCCGCCCCTGACCCGCGCAATGTCGCTACCGGTGAATCCACCTACCGATCGGCCTGTTTCCTTGCGGGCGCCTTGAGATACGTCATACAGTCCACAACATGACTGCGCCCATTAACATCGCAGCAACACCGGTATACCGCGGGGTTCCTCCCGAGCGGTGGCAGGAGGCCGCCTCCGCCTACCGGCGCTGGTGGAGCCGCCACTCGGGTCTGTCCAGCGCTCTGAACCTGGTGGTGCGCGGAGCCTACGCCCTCATGATTCTGCTGCTCATCACCGCCCTGATGACGGTGCCGCGGCTGGCCTACGCGATCGTGCCGGCGGCGTTCATGACCGTGTGCCTCATGGTGGTGGCCCTGCTGGCCCGCACGAGGACCATTGGCTGGCGCTCCGTGATCCTCATGTACGGCGTCGGCGCCGCCTGGTCGCTCATCGTGGCCATGATCATGAGCGCGGTACGCACCCGTGCAGGGCTGTCCGTCATGGGCAACGGGATGAGCATCGCCCTGACCATTGCCCTCGATGTGCTCAGTCCCCTGGTACCCCTGGTCCTCGTAGTGTTCCTGGCCCCGGGAAGGATGCGCCGCCTGGCAGCCTCCGACTGGGCCCTGCTGGGTTTCGCCGCCGGTGCCGGCCTGACGGCCGTCAAGGACGGCATCCGGGCTCTTGAGGAGAACGGCCTGCTCTCCTCGGTCCTGGGCAACGGACGTCTGCCGTTCTCCTTCAATCCGTGGACCTCGGGGTCGATGACCCAGGAGGGAAGCAACGTCCTGGCGGTCAGCAACCAGGTGAGCACCGCGAGCATCACGATGGCGGTGGCCGTGGCGATCACGCTGTGGCGTCTCAAGGACTCACCGGCCTTCGAGGGGGCCAAGAACCTCGTGTGGCTGCGGGTCGTGGCCTGGATCCTGCCGGCCTTGGTCATCCTGCAGTCAGTGAGCGACCACGCCACCTACATCGCCAGGATCGCCCAGCAGCTCGGCCAGAGCGACTCCGGCGGCGGTTTCCCGGCGCTGCTCATGTTCCTGTGGAGGGTCAACGGCGGAGGCCTGAGCGCCATCCCCCTGTCCGTCATCCTCATGGCCGCCTGCCTGCTCCTGGACGCCCACCGCCGCGCCTACGCGGGCGTGCACGGCTGGACGGTGGCCGGGGCACCGGCTCCCCGCTATCCCAACCTCACCGAGGCGCCGCCGTTCGTACGGGCTCTCATCGTCTCGGTGGTGGCACTGGCGAACTTCACCTGGGGCGACCTGGCCGTCACCTGGGGTGCTTACGGGGACCTGCGCCAGGGGCGTCTCTACGCCATGCGGGCCGGGCGGGCCACCGCCGAGCAGGTGCGCGGCGTGCGGGCCGATGCCATGGAGGCCACGACGCCGGGCGCCGAGCCGAACGCCCGTCAGGGCTTCCGTCTGGGGATCCTGGTGGTCAGCGTCGTGCTGTTCCTCCTGTGCTGCATGTACGAGGTGCGCACCGTTTGGCAGCTCGCCCCCGAGCTCAAGGACACCGAGGACGACCTGTTCCTCTCGGCCCTGCCACGGATGTTCTCCCAGTGGTGGAGCTCCCTGAACGGTACCCAGGGGCTGCTGTGCGCGATCGGTGTACTGGCCGCTGCGGCCATGAGCCTCTCACTGATCCTGACTCTGGGGACGCCGAGGCGCCGTATCAGCACCGCGCCCTCGTCCACCGGCCTCGTGAGCTACCTGATCACCCTCACGCCCGGACAGGCGGCCCTGGCCCTGCTGGACTTCGCCATGACCTACATGCCGCGCTCCGCCCTGAGTGCGAGCCCTGCGGGCGGTGGCACGGACCTGGCCGCCGAGCTCTCGGTCAACCGGCGGATCAGGGCCGCCGAGAGCTTCTCCGAGAGCCAGGATCTGTTCACGGCACGCACCAAGCGGCAGGTGGCGGTCGAGGCCGACATCGCCCGTCTTCAGAAGCTCGCCGAGTCCCTGGGCGTCGTCGGCGTCGACGCTCTCGAGCCCAGCCGGATCGATGAGACCGTCGCCGACCTGGCCGCCTCCGGGGCGGACTCACGCGTGGTCGGCGAGATGCGCGACCTGGCCGCCTCCGTGGCCGAGCAGCAGGCCGAGATCCTGGAGATCTCGCGCCGACTGAACACCAGCAACGGCGAGCAGTTCGCCATCCTGGAGGGATTCCGGATCACCGACGCCTTCCGTGGCGGCGCCATCGACCAGCGGCCGGTCGACAGCCCGGTCCATGCTCTGGCGCTCTCCCCCGGCGGGGCCCAGCTGGTCGTCGTCGAGTACCAGGGGGCTGCCCCGACCATCGATGATGACGACGAGACCGACATTCCTCCTCGCCGGCTGCCGGGCCGGGCCGCGCACAAGTCGGCCGACAACGTCCTGGAGCACCTGGCCTCCGACGAGCGCGTCACCCGGTTCTTCCGTGAGACGCCCGAGCTGTGGCAGTCCCTCAAGGAGGGGCGCACGAGCCTGGAGGCGAATGTCCTCTACACCCCCATTCCCGGAATGACCTACCGGGCGGGGTCGGCGGTCCTTGCGGTGACGCCCGAGCTCGTCGAGTCCATGGACACGGCGATCAGCGCTCTGAGCGGCGCGGACGCTCCGGCCCGCTGATTTCCCAGACGGGCATCCTCAGAGTTCACACCAGTAGACGCTATGGGCGCCACGAGGCTTGTGACACGAGCCCGCAGAGGCCGACAGGGACCGTGGTGATCCCTGGCCGACCTCGGCCGCAGAGCAAGGCGGACGGCCAAGCGGATCGGGAACTGCGTTCTCCATCCAGAACGTACCCATCCCGCAAACCACTGACGTCCACCCTCAGTCGTCTGCGGGAGAACTCAGTCCTCGATCGACAGGTACGTTCCCGATCAGCGCAGCGTACTGCCGTCCCCTCGCTCCGCGTGGACCGTAACAGCCCTCGAGGGAAGCACCAGCGCTACGCCGGGCCGTCCTGCTCGTCAACGTCCTCGTCCGCACCGGCGTCTCGACGGCGGTAGGCCGCCGGCAGGACCGACTCGGGCAAGGTGCCCCGGGCCCAAGCGCGCGTATAGGGGTGGGCGAGGACCGCCATGGCCGCCAGACCGACCCCGACCTCGACGAAGACAAGGATCACGGTGTAGAGGACCTGCGGGCCGACGTCGGTCATCCGGCCCGGCCCCACGGAGCCGGAGGCGGCCACGCACAGCAGGCCCACACCGCCGGCCACGACGAGGGCGGCCAGGCCAGCGGCGCTGACGGCGTAACGCACCCGCAGGGCGTTGAGAACCGCTCGACGTCGCCAGGCGGCCACCATGGCGCCGGCCGTCACCACGAGCGGGAGCCACAGGCCCACGGTGCTCAGAGGCGTCGCCGGCAGCAGCCCCAGCAGTGGCAGAGTGGGAACGTTACCGGCCACCACACGGTCGGGCGCGAAGACAGTCCCGGTGCCGACGCTGAAGCCGGCACCAATGAGCCAGGAGCAGGCCCAGATGAGCAGGGTCGGCACCCAGCCGACCTGAAGCAGAACCAGGCCGGCTATGGAGACGAATCCGCCCCTGGCCAGGGAGTCGTGCAAGACCGAGACCCGGCCGGCCCCCACGAGGACGGCCGCGACCACCACCAAAAGGCTCAGCAGCGCCAGGGCGCGCGCGGCGCCGTAGGCCAGTGACAGAGCCGGCTCTACCCAGTGCGGGCGACGGTCCCACCAGCGGTTCAGGTCCGCCCAGCCTTTGCCGGCGCGCTGGAGCTGAACGGCGACGACGATGCCCGTGATGACGGTGATACCGCCGACGGCCGGCCACGTCTCCAGTCCTGCGGGGCCGGTCAGGCAGGCCAGGACTGCGACGGCGGTCGCGGCGAGGACGATGGCCGCCCCGGCCGCCGGGCGGGTGGGGCGGGCACGCCGCACGCAGATCCAGGTCCAGCCCGCCTGCGCCAGGGTCAGTCCCAGCAACGGCAGGCTGAGGGTGCCCTGGTCCTCGGAGGACGAGGTGACCATCCCCCCGAAGCCGAGGCTCCACAGCGCGGTTCCGGCACGCAGGGCCTCACCCGCGCTCAGGGCGGCCGCGGCACTGAGGCTGGAGGACGCCATGGACACGGCGACCGTCAGCAGCACCACCACCAGCCAGACCACGCCGACCGACTCGACCCCCACACGCAGGGACCACAGGATCCAGGACGTCAGGCTGGTGACTCGCGACCGCTCCAGGCTCAAGCGCTCACCTCATCGGACAGGGCGCGGTAGAGCTCGCGGGCGATCTTGGCGGTCTGACTGGGAGTGCGCCCCACCCGGACGCCGGCGGCCTCCAGAGCGGTCTTCTTGGCCTCGGCAGTACCGGAGGAGCCGGAGACGATAGCCCCGGCATGACCCATGGTGCGCCCCTCGGGGGCGGTGAAGCCGGCGACGTAGGCGACCACCGGCTTGGTCATGTGCTCGCGGATGTAGACGGCGGCTCGTTCCTCGGCGTCGCCCCCGATCTCACCGATCATGACCACCAGGCGGGTGTCGGGGTCGGCCTCGAAGGCGGCCAGGGCGTCGATGTGGGTGGTGCCGACCACCGGGTCCCCGCCGATGCCGATGCAGGTGGTGAAGCCCAGGTCGGACAGCTCGTGCATGAGCTGGTAGGTCAGGGTTCCGGACTTGGAGACCAGTCCCAGGGGGCCGGGGCCGGTGATGTCGGGCGGGGTGATGCCCACGTTGGAGCGGGCCGGGGAGATGATGCCCGGGCAGTTGGGGCCGATGATCTGGACGTCGTGCTCGGCGGCGTAGGCGCGCATCCAGGTCGCGTCGGCCACCGGGATGCCCTCGGTGATGACGACGACGAGGCGCACGCCGGCGTCGACCGCCTCGACGACGGCGCCTTTGGCGAAGGCGGGCGGGACGAAGACGACGCTCACCTCGGCTCCGGTGACCTCCTTGGCCTCGGCGACGGTGCCGTAGACGGGGACCTCAACGGTTCCGGCCTGAACCTCACCGGCGCCGGGGCCGATGGGGGCGACGTCGAAGGCGACGGCGGTGCCGGCCTTGCGGGGGTTGACGCCGGCGACGACCTTCGTGCCGGCCGAGAGCATGCGGGTGGTGTGCTTGCGGCCCTCCGAGCCGGTCATGCCCTGGACGATGACGCGGTCGGTCTCGGTCAGGAAGATGCTCATGTCTCAGGCCTCCTTGGCAGCGGGCTGACCGCTGATCTGCTCGGCGATGGCGGTGACGACGTCGGCTGCCCCGTCCATGGTGTCGACGACGGTGACGCCCTCGATGGCGGCCTCGGCCAGGATGGCGCGGCCGGTCTCGGCGTTGTTGCCGTCCAGGCGCACGACGACGGGCTTGGGCAGCCCGCCCAGGGACTCAACAGCGGCCACGATGCCCTGGGCGACGGTGTCGCAGGAGGTGATGCCGCCGAAGACGTTGACGAGGATGGCGCGCACCTGGGGGTCGGAGGCAACGACCTCCAGGCCGGTGGCCATGACCTCGGCCGATGACCCGCCTCCCAGGTCGAGGAAGTTGGCGGGCTTCATGCCGCCGTGACGCTCGCCGGCACCGGCGACGACGTCGAGGGTGGACATGACCAGGCCGGCGCCGTTGCCCAGGACCCCGACCTCGCCCTCGAGGCGCACGTAGTTGAGGCCGGCCTCGCGGGCGCGGGCCTCCAGGGGGTCGGTGGCGGCGTTGTCGACGAGCTCGGCGTGGGCGGGGTGGCGGAAGCGGGAGTTGTCGTCGAGGGTGACCTTGCCGTCCAGGGCGATGATGCGGCCGTCGGCGGCCTTGACCAGGGGGTTGACCTCCACGAGGGTGGCGTCCTCGGCGGTGAAGACCTCCCAGAGGCGCTCGATGACGGCGGCGACGTCGTCGGCCAAGGGGCCGGCCTCGAAGCCGGCGGCCTGAACGATCCGGTGTGCGACGACGGGGGTAATGCCCTCGAGCGGGTCGATACCGATTCGGGCCAGGGCCTCGGGGCGCTCGGCGGCGAGGGTCTCGATGTCCATGCCGCCCTCGCGCGAGCACATGGCCAGGTACTGACGCTCGGCGCGCTCCAGGAGGATGGAGAAGTAGTACTCGGCATCAATGTCGACGCCGTCGGAGATGAGGACGGCGCGCACCGTGTGGCCCTTGATGTCCATGCCCAGGATGTCACGGGCGCGGGCCTCGGCCTCGTCGACGGTGCGGGCGAGCTTGACGCCGCCGGCCTTGCCGCGGCCGCCGGTCTTGACCTGGGCCTTGACGACCACCAGCTCGCTGCCCGCGTCGAGGAGGGACTGCGCGGCGCTGCGCGCCTCCTCGGGGGTCGTGGCCACGGCGCCGTCGAGCACGGGGACGCCGTGCTGGCGGAACAGGTTCCTGGCCTGGTACTCGTAGAGATCCATGCAGCTGATCCTCTCGGGGCATGTGGATGGCTTGAGGGCGCAGGCCGACGTCGGCCGGGCGGGCGCCGGTATTGAGCCTAACGTCCCAGTGCCCCCTGAGCGGGCCGGACACGGGGTGGACTTCAGGCCGTCTCACGTAGATCGGGCGCGGCGTCTCACAGCGAGACGGGGTGGACTGGTACAGCCGCCACGCCCCGCCTGCAGCCGACGTGCTGCGCGATCGTCTGTAGATCCGGCCCTTCTCGTAGCCGTCGTCGGCCAGGAGCGCCGTCCAACCACGTAGGATGACGAGGGATGGGGCAGGTGTTATGAGCGAGGTTCCCGAGGACCTTCAGGGCGGGTCGACCGAGGTCACCAAGGTGGGTGGCAGAGTCCTTCGCAGTCGGCGCCAGGGCAGCACCAATGTCGAGTGGCTGCTCACCGTGCTGGAGCGCAGGGGGTTCAGGTACTCCCCACGTTTCCTGGGCCTGTCCGACGACGGCCAGCAGGTCCTCGAGTTCATGAAGGGGCGGGCCGGAAGCTACCCATTGCCTGCGGCACTGCGCAGCGACGAGGCGGTCATCTCAGCGGCCCGGGCGCTGCGCTCGCTGCACGAGGTGACCAGTGACCTGGCGACCGAGGTGGTGGAGGGCTGGATGCTGGAGGCAGTTGAGCCCTACGAGGTCATCTGCCACGGGGACTTCGCACCGTACAACTGCGTCTTCGACGAGAGCAGGCTGGTCGGAATCATCGACTTCGACACCGCGCACCCGGGCCCTCGCATCCGCGACGTCGCCTACGCGATCTATCGTTTCGCCCCACTCACCGCGCCAGGAAACGCGGTCGGTTTCGGCTCTCTGGCCGAGCAGGCTCGGCGGGCTCGGCTGTTCTGCGACGAGTACGGGGAGGTGAATCGGACTCAGGTCATCGAGACCGTGTGCCGACGGCTGCTCGATCTGGTCAGCTACATGCGGTCGCAGGCGGCGCAGGGCGACGCGGCGTTCCAGTCCCATCTCGACGGCGGCCACGACACCGTCTATCTACATGACGTCCACTATCTGAGGGCCAACGCGGCGGCACTTACCAGAGCGCTCATGTAAGAGACCCCGATCGAACCGCCACTGGATCGCAGCACGAGGCCTTTACCCATGAACGCCGTCGAGAACGTACTTTCCCTACGAGAACTGCGTTTTCCTCCGGATAACTGAGGGCAGACCCCAGTCGTCTGCGGGAGATCGCAGTTCCGGATCACGAAGTACGTTCCCAATCCTGCGCTGCACGCCACCACGCGAATTATCATGGGGGAGCACGAGCGAGGGGACTCCAGGGGAGACGGTCATGCCCGCACTGACGGCGACGAGCGCACTGGTCGGCGCTGTGGTGCTGCTCGGCCTCTGGAGCGGCAGGCGATGGGGCCGACGGCGCAAGCGCATCATCGATACCGAGACCCGCAGCTTCCACGCCCGCCGAGGCGGGTAGGTCCCTGGTCGTGAACCTGACGGCCCCTGCTCCCACATCAGGAGGACATATGGCTCCCCTCAACCGTGGGTCTACCGGGGACCAGCGAATGTGTGGAAGCCGGTTCCAGGAAACGATCCTGGGACCACAGGCGGATGACGTGGCGGCGCTCACCAGCAACAATAAGGACCGACGTCCTCCCGGCCGACGCCGGGAGCCAGGCCCACCGGCGACCTCAGGGAAGGACCCCACATGCCAGCCGCCATGTCCTCAGACAACACCCTCTCCCCCACCGGCTCGTCGGCCGGCCCGCTGCTCGGCCTGGACGGAGAGCCCCTGCGTATCGGGGTCCTCACCTCCGGCGGCGATGCACAGGGCATGAACGCGGCCGTGCGGGCCGTGGTACGCACCGCCATCCGCCTGGGGGCAAAGCCGTACGCGGTCATGGAGGGCTGGGCCGGCGCCGTGGCCGGCGGCGACGGCATCCGCCCCCTGGAGTGGGACTCGGTGGGCTCCGTCCTCCAGCGCGGCGGCACCATCATCGGCACCGCCCGCTCGGCCGAGTTCCGCGAGCGCGCCGGTCAGCTGGCGGCCGCCCGAAACCTCCTGGAGCACGGCATCGACCGGCTCGTGGTCATCGGCGGCGACGGGTCCCTGACCGGCACCAACGAGTTCCGCAAGAACTGGCCCTCCTTGCTCGAGGAGCTCGTCGCCGGCGGCGACATCAGCGCGGAGACGGCCGCCGCCCATCCCGTCCTCATGGTGACCGGCCTGGTGGGCAGCATCGACAACGACCTCGTGGGCGCCGACATGACCATCGGCACCGACTCGGCCCTCCACCGCATCCTGGAGGCCATTGACGACATCTCCTCAACGGCCGCCTCCCACCAGCGCACCTTCGTCGTGGAGGTCATGGGCCGCCACTGCGGCTACCTGGCCCTCATGGCGGCCGTGGCCGGGGGCTGTGACTACGTCCTGGTCCCCGAGCTCCCCCCGGGCAAGGACTGGGAGGAGGACATGTGCTCCAAGCTCAAGGCGGGTCGGGAGGCCGGGCGCCGCGAGTCCATGGTGATCGTCGCCGAGGGCGCCACCGACCGCG
>ERZ772766.856-NODE-856-length-17231-cov-6.065789_pt1 | contig 17231 bp, 8 predicted proteins | sample MGYA00511379_ERZ772766 | MGnify/ENA primary metagenome ERZ772766 (study PRJEB29015, sample SAMEA2737895) | human oral metagenome | biome: human oral; feature: human-associated habitat; material: dental | place: China | collected 2116 ...
GGTGTGGACCAGGACGGTACCGGAGGAGGAGGGCACCTGACGCAGGCGTCGGTCCGCGGCCGCCACCTGCTCGGGGGTCGGGTACCCCGGCAGCGGGCGGGTGCCGCTCAGGCCCGGGTCGATCAGGCTGCGCAGCCAGTCGGCCTCGGCCTCGTCCATGCCGGGGGTGGTGGCCATGGTCTGCCAGCCGCTGAGCTCCTGGCCGTCCACCACCCGGTCCACGTTGGTGTAGAGCAGCTGCTCCACCGAGGGCGTGCTGTTGTAGGTGGTCATGACGTCTCACCGCTTCCGTAGGAGGCTGAGGGGCGGGTCGGTGAGCGCGTAGCACTCCAGGGCGTGGCCGTGCCCCTCGGTACCGGCCACGGCCGGGCGGGCGTTGACCAGCAGGCGCACGTAGCCGGGCCCCAGGTCCTTGTGGTCGAACCACATGCTCATGGGCACCCCGTGAGGCGGCAGCAGGACCGCGGTGTGGGTCTCCTGGCCCCCGTCCTTGGTGGGTCGCTCCAGGTAGAGGGGGACCGGCTGGCCGTCCCCGGCGTGGAGGGGGAAGTGGTCCGGGTTGTAGACCAGGCTCATGCCGACGGCGTCGTCCTGGCGGGTGATACCGACCTGGGACACGACCTCGACCTCCACCAGGGCGCCGAACAGGGTCACCTTCTTCATGAGCGGCCACTTGAGCGTGTACCGGTACCTCCACAGGGGCGGCGCCTCCAGGCTGACCGGGGCCGAGGTGATCTGCTGGCCCCCGTGGTAGGTCAGGGAGTTGAGGTAGACCGTGCTGCCCTCCGCCGGCAGGCCGCCGGGGACCATGCACCCGCCGTCGGTGCGGTACCGGTCCTGGTTGACGCTGACCAGCGGCGGGACGTCGGGGTCGAAGGGCTGGTCGACCGGCAGGGCCCGCAGCTCCACGGAGGTCGCGTCACCGGGCCAGGTGAAGGTCACCAGGTCCCAGGAGCCCCGGCGTCTCAGGGTGGCGTTGCGGATGCCGCCGGCCCGCTTGAGCTGTACCGGGGTGCCAATGGTGGAGGTGCCGTCCTCGTGCCTGGTCACGGGGGTGAGGTAGCAGGTGTCCCACTGGCTGCCCTCGGGCCAGACGACCTTCTCCAGGGTCCGCAGCTGGCGGTTGGGGTCCTCAGTGGCGCTCAGGCCCGCGGCGCTGGTAATGACGTCGGACTCCTTCAGGCCGGCGGACTCCAGCTGGCTCGTGGCTAGGGTGCCCTGCGCCAGCGCCGCGGCGTCCACCGGGGAGTCGGTGCGGTAGACGACGACGTCGGACAGGGGGTTCTGGGTCCAGGTGACGCTCAGGAGGGTGCCGCGCACGCCCTCGGCGCCCTGTGCCTGCTGGTGGGCGCTCAGGTCGGTGACCGCCTCACGGACGAGCTCAGGGGTGATGTGCGCCACCTGTGGGGCGGAGGTGTAGGTCTGCCCGGACACGGTGACCTCGACGGCAGCCACGTAGGTGTGCTTCCTGCCGCCGACAAGGCCGTCACTGTCCTGGAACCCGGCCCCGTTGTTGGGGATCTGGCAGGAGAGCCAGGCCATGCCGCGCAGGTAGCGTCCCACGGGCTTGTCCACGGGGAGCCGGGCGGTGAGGACCGTGACCTGGCCGTCCGCGGGCGCCGCGGGCGGGTTCCACCTGCCCTCCACGGCCCGGCTCATGGTGTCGAAGGAGAGGGTCCACCCCTGCAGGGGGTGGACGACGACGGCGCTGGCCACCCGCCGCCCCTGCCCCAGGACGCTGGTCTTGGAGGAGGGGCGCGTGTACCCCCACACGGTGACGAACCGGACGGCGGTGGTGGGTGGTGTGGTGTCCCGGGCCTCCAGGTCCTCGGTGACCGCCACCTGCTCGAAGTCGTCGGGGACGTAGGGGTCCTCGGTGTCCGAGACGACCACCCGGTAGACCTCGTCCTCCCCGGGGTCCTCCCAGCGGTACAGGAGCGTGCCGTCCACCCGCTGCACGGTCACGGCGTGGTGCGTGCCGCCATCGACACCGACCTGGTCGCGGTCCGGCCGGGAGTAGTCGAAGTCCGGGAACACCCACGCCGGTGCGGGCTGCGGGGCCTCGGGTGCCGGCTCGGGCAGGGCGGCCGGGGCGGGCACCGCGGGCCCGGTCACCGGCGCGGGCCCGTCCACCGGGCGCGCCTGCGGGGCCTGTGGAGCCGGAGCCGCCGGGGTCGGGGCCGGTTGGGCCGGTGGCGCCGGGGTCGGGGCCGCCGCCTCCTGGCGGGGCGGGGGCACCTGGGCAGGTGGGGGCGTCCCCTGTCGCGACGCCGGGGACTCCGCAGCCGGGGGCTCCGCGGCCGGGGAGCTGGCGGCCGGGGGCTCGGCGGACGGGGAGGCCTGGGGGGCGCCGAAACGCTGGTTGAGCATGTCGGCCAGCGGGACGGCCACCCTGTCCCTCAGGCCCGCGTCCCCGTCCAGGGCGACCCGCGCAATGGTGTCGGGCGAGAAGGCCAGGTGCTCCCCCTGCTTGTCAGCCGTGGAGTAGATCGTCTTCCAGCTGGAGGGCTTGAGCCGCTCGCGCGCCTCGTCGGGGGCGGTGGACAGCCACTTGGTGACCGCCATCGTGAAGTCGAAGAAGGAGAAGGTCATTACGGTGTCCTCGTGTCAGAAGGTGACGTCACGCTGCCAGGGCTGCATACCGTCGGCAGGGGGGTCCTGCGCAGCCGGGCGTGAGGTGCCGGGGCCCTCCTGCTGCCAGTCGTGGACGACCCGCTCGTCACGGGGGGCGGGGTAGACGAAGTTCCCCGGGCTGATAGGCTGCGTGGCCGCCATGAGCACCATGGTCTCGGACAGCCCGTCCCTCTGCTCGCGGTACCAGGAGTACCGGGGCTGGGTGAGCACCGCCCCGCCGGTGCGGGCCCGGGCGCGCAGGACGGCCTGCACCACGCTCTTGTGGGCCGCCTGGGCCAGGTCCTGGCGGTAGTCGACCAGCCGGCGGGTGTCGCCGTCGGGCATGGTGATCTCAAGGTCGAGCTCCGGCCCGGACCCGGTCTTGAGGATCTCCAGGCACCTGCCCCACCGCTGGGCGCCGGCCGAGGAGGTGACGCCGCCCTGCTCCAGGCCCTGGGCCCAGTTGCTCAGGGCGGTCCCCTGGGTGCCGCGCTCGGCGGTGACCGACAGCTGGCGGGTGACCAGGAGCTGGCGCTGGTCGGGGGTGAGGTAGGCGCCCATGTGCTCGTTGAGGGCCTGCCAGGCCTCGGTGAGCCAGCCGACCTGGAAGACGTCGGTGCGCAGGGCGGCCGCCACGTTGGCCAGGTGCTCGGTGCCGGCAGAGACGGTGACCCGCTGGATACCGGCGGGCAGGACGGTCTCGTGCTCGCGGGCGGTGCGCTCGGTGTCCCTCTCCCCCAGGGGGTCGGTGAGGAAGGAGGTCAGGATGCTGGCCCACCGGTCGAACTGGGCGTAGGCCTCCCCCTGGGCGGCCAGGTCCTCCATCGCCATGCGCAGGTTGGCCAGCAGGTCGGGGTACTGGGTGCTGGTCCTCTCCAGCCGGTAGCGCAGGCGGAAGAACTCACGCTGCTCCTTGACGAAGACCGTCAGGGAGACGATCAGCCACACCAGCACCAGGACAGCGCAGACAGCGCCGACAAGACCCCATCCGACCTTCCCCAGCACCCCGACCACGGCCAGGACCACGAGCCCGCCCAGCAGGAGGAGGGCCAGGACGGCGAGGATCCGGCCCAGACGACGCTGGCGCACCTCCAGGTCGCCGAGCTCGTCCTCGCTCTCCAGGGAGCGGATCTCGCCCCTGAGCCGGTCGATGTCGGCACGGGTGGCCTGGAAGACCTCTGCCAGGCTCCGCCCCACCTGCGGCAGGAGACGGTGCTGGTTACGGCCCTGCCACCGGCTCAGCTCCATGTGGCACTCGGCGGCCCGCCGTGCGCGCGGGTCCTGGGACCGGGCCAGCTCCTGGAGCCGGGAGGAGACCCGCTCGACCTCCAGCTGGTCCCAGCAGTGCAGCCTGGTACCGGCGGGGACGTCACCCAGGGACTCCCTGATCTCGAAGACGCCGTCGGCGCCCAGGGCCGGGGCGATGAGGGCCTGGTCGCACACGCAGCCCTCATGGGGGCCCAGCCCCAGGTTGGCGCAGCCCGAGCCGTCCACGAGCGCCATGCTGCCGGTGGTCAGGTCCTGCCACAGGGCACCGAAGTCACGCCTGACCGGCTGGCTGGAGCGCTTCATGTCCTCGGGCATGGCCGTGCTCGCGCTGCTGGCCGCCGCGGCCACCTCACGCCAGCCCACGGAGCGTCCGGAGCTGTCCACGCCGCCGACAATGACGTCCACGGCGCTGTCCTTACCGAAGATCACCGACGTCGTGGTGGACGCGATCCCGGCCTTGGCGCGGCGGACGAGGCCCCTGGCCCAGGTGCCCGGGGCCCCGATAATGGCCCGGAAGAGGAAGGAGAAGAACAGTCCGAGCGCCTTGAACAGGCCCATGGTCTGGGCCGGGACGACGCGCACCTGCACGGGCGGGCGCCGCAGGGACTCGGTGTGCCGCTTCCTCCAGGCCTGGGTGAGGGCCTCGATACGCGCCTCGGGGTCGGCGTAGGGCATCACCTGCATCCCGACCGAGACCTGGTTGGGGCGCGGGAAGGTGCCGGACAGGCGCAGGACCTGGTGGCGCAGCTTGTCCTCGACGTCGTGGGCGTCGGTGACCCGCACGAAGCAGCGGGCGACCTGGACGTCCAGGGAGGTGTCCGGCCCGGCCTCGTCGTAGGGGGCCTGGCTGACCGCGCCGGCGATACCCGCCTGCACGCTCAGGGCCACGGCCACGGCCCCGGGGACGGTGGCCGGGTTGTTCCACCAGGGCACCTGGTTGAAGCCGGGGTCGGCCGTGGACTCCGGGGAGACCATGACGTCCTCCCAGCCAATGCGCCCCAGCTCGGCGGGCAGGGGGTCCGCGCTCCAGGGGACCACGACCCGCACGCTGTGGCGCACGGCGCCGTTGGGCAGGCCCAGCAGCTGGTAGAACTGCTCGGCCGTGGCCGGCAGGGCGTCACCGGCGGGGTGGCCCACCGGGACCAGCACGAGCAGGCGCAGGTGGGCCAGGCCGTGGTGGTTGACCAGGCGTGAGTACGTGGAGGCGCTCAGCGCCCCGTCACGGACCTCGACGGTCCTGGGGTCCAGGCAGTCCTGGGCGTTCTCGGGGTCCCTGGGCGCCTCGACCCAGGCGAAGGGGGCCAGGAGCCCGGCGGCCGACAGGTCGGCCAGGGCCGCCAGGACCGGGCGCTGGCTGGGCGGGGCGACAATGAGGACGGCGGAGCTGGCCTTCTCCTGCTTGTGGATGGCCATCTCAGAACACCATCCCGCCGTCGGAGAAGGGAAGGCTGCCGGGGCCCTCGGTGCCTGCGGGCTTGAGGGTCTTGAGGACGTTACGAACGTGCATGAGCTCCTCACTCATCTCCTGGGCCAGGTCGACGGTCAGCGGCGTCCACTCCACGAGGTTGCGCCGCCGGTAGTTGGTGAACCAGCCGGGCTCGTCCTTCTTGCCCCGGCCGGGCAGGTAGTGCTGGTCCAGGTAGGCCAGGACCGAGTCGCAGTAGGCGAGCAGCACCTCACGGCGCTCCTCGGGCGTGGTGGCCTTCTCCAGGCCCTGCACCGCCGGGGCCAGGTCGTCGACCGTGCCCGTGGCCAGCAGGTCAGCCAGGTTGTCCTCCACCGGGGTCGGGATGCCGAAGGTCCTCTCGGGGTCGTTCTTCCCCGCCTCGGCCCACCGGCGCATGACCGTCCAGGGCCGGAAGGCCTCCAGCCCCTTCTGGGAGACCTCCAGGTAGGCCAGCAGCGTGGACTCCAGCACCGCGGGCAGCAGGGCGTTGGCCACGATCATCTCGGAGGGGGGCGTGAGCAGCGGGGTGGGGAAGTCCAGCCAGCGCCGGTCCTCCCTGTCCCAGATGCGTACCGGGGTGTAGTCGGCCTGCTTGTCACCCCAGGCGGGGCGCTCCAGGCCGCCGCACAGCGAGGCCACCCACCAGCCACGGATCTGCATCCGCCGGTCCGCGTCCCCCACCGGCACGCCCCCCGCCAGGGGGCGGGCGCGCCGGAAGGTCCACATCTGCTTCCTGGCACCGGGGGACCCCTTGGCCTGCTCCCAGACCGTCTTGACGGAGTCCAGGATCCCGGAGTAGGCGGCCGGCAGGGTCCGGGAGAAGGAGCCGAAGACGTCAATGCGTGAGACGGCCGCGTCGGTCTGGGCGGCACGTTGGATCCGGCGGGGCAGCTCGGCCTTGTCCACGTCCGGCAGGGTGGTGACGTAGTCGCACAGCTGCTCGGTCACCGCCTCCCCCACGGGGATGGGGGTGAAGCTGTACTCGCGCTGGAACTTAGCCGCAGCGGTCCCCTGGTGGAGCCGCTCGTAGAGGCCCTTGTTGACCTCCGTCAGGGGGCGGGCCATCTCCATGGTCCTCTTCAGGCCCTCGAGCACGGCCCGGGAGCGCTGGTCCCGCTCGTAGTCGCCCACGCCCTCGTCGCCGAGGTAGTCGCGGATGGACTGGGAGCAGAACTGCTCAAAGGACTCCCCGCGCCGGGCCACGAAGGCGCGCGAGCGCCCCAGCAGGTCCACCGGCCTCAGGCGCAGCTCGTAGCGGGCCGGGGTGGGCAGCACCCCGCCGGTGGCCCCCTGCAGGCCGCTGGGCACCCAGGCGGTGGCCACCGTCAGCAGGTCGGCCGGGGGCCTGACGTCGGCCCCCTGCTCCCACACCCCGGTGACGACCTCGCGGACCGCCTCGGCGTAGGCCTGGTGCAGGTCCGCGTTGAACGGGGGCTGGACGGAGTCCCGCACGTGCTCGGAGAAGCGTCCGGGGTACTCCGAGACCGGCATGAGGACCACCTCGTTGTGCGCGGTGGCGAAGCGCACGGGCACGGAGGCCGTCTCCGTCTGCCCCGCCTCGGGCTCCTCGGGCCAGGCGGTGTAGAACGAGGTCGCGACATTGGCGACGCCCCGCTCCGTGGCCTCCTTGTGGCGCGCACTCTGAAGGACCTTGCCGGCGTCCTCCAGGACGTCCTGAAGGGGCTTGACCGCCGACCTGGACAGGTCCTTCAGGGCGGTGGCCAGGTGGACGGAGGTCCGAGCGGCGAGCCACTTGTACACCTGGTCCTGCAAGGAGGCGCGCACCCTCTCCACCACCTGCTCGGCCCCGGCGCCGCCCAGGACCGCCTTGCCCATGCCGCGCATCTGGGCGGCGAGAGCCTCGGGGAGGACCAGCGCGTTCGCGGGTCTGAGCGACTCCAGGGCCGTCAGGCGCGGCACCAGGGAGTCGATGACGCCTCCGGGCTCGCGCACCCGGGCCAGAACCGTGGTGGCGTAGGGGATCCCCAGCCGGGCGACGGCGGAGCGGACGGTGGCGGCCGCGCGGTCGGCGATCTCCTGGGAGCGCTGCAGGGCCAGGACCGCCGCCGTCTTCTCCAGCTCCTCAAGAACCCTGGGCTCGTGGTAGCCGAGGAACTGGGCCATATTCGCCGCCCACTCCGGTACGGGCATGCCGTCGGCCTGGGGGCGCTGGGCCATCACGTTGGACACGGCCTCCTCGGCGCGCCGGTTGAGGACGGCGCGGTTGAGGCTCTGGCTGATGTCGTCGGAGAGCACCCAGTCGATGACGGCCTGGTCCGCGGCGGTGCCGGCGGCGCTGAGCACATTGGCCCCCGCCCCCTCGGGCAGCCCGAGGCTGTGCAGCTCCTGGCTCTGGTAGTGCTGCCACAGGTTGGCCAGGCGCTGGGTGTCGCTGGTGGTGTCCCCCGGGATCCGGAACCCGTCCAGGACGTGGTCCACGGACCTGCGGGCCAGGCGCTGGGCGGCGTACTCGGCGTAGCGGTCCCGTCCCGTGCTCAGGGAGGCGTAGCCGAAGGAGCTCCAGGCCGTGTTGTTCGGGTCCGCGCCCCAGCTCACCAAGGAACGATTAGGCACGTCGACATAGTTCGCGATATCGAAATTCACATAGTCCTGGAAGGCATTGCTGGAGATGTAGCGGGCGAGCCCGCGCCCCATGCCGCGGAAGACCCCCTCGGAGGTGCCGTCCCCGAACACCGCGCCGGAGCCGCCGGCCTTGAGGCCAATGGGAGTCACTCGCTTGAAGGCCTTGCCCACCCCGATGGAGACCCCCATCTTGGCGTACAGGTCCCGGTCGGCCTTCGCGGCCTCCCCGTCCCCGCCCGACTGGGTGGCCACGATCTCACCGAGCATGGCCAGGGTGTTCCCCGGCATCCCCTGCCGCGCATTGGCGGGCACCGACTTCTGGAAGACCTCCGCCGTGTACAGGAAGACACTGATATTGTCCGGGTTGATCGTCAGGTCGAGGTCCGTCCCCGCCACGAGGCGGCACACGTCCAGGGTCATGGAGGCCCCCGAGCCTCCCGCCATGGAGGAGACCACCAGCACCATGGGCGCCATGTCGATGGCGGGAGCAGCACCGACGCCGGGCACCCGCCGGGCGGCCTCCTCCGCCGTCCGCAGGGACTCCGGGTGCCCCATGGCCTCGACCGCCTGGCGCACCGCGCGCTGGATCTCCGCCAGCTTGGTGAGAATAACCAGGCGGCCGATCCCCCGGTACTGGCCCGCCCCGATGTTCAGCGGCACCGTGACGTCCTCCGGCCTGCGAGGCAGCCAGGTGGCCAGGTCCCGCAGCCCGGTGGAGGACTGCGCCTGGACGTCCTCCACCAGGGCCTCGTCCACGATCCGGTAGGCGCCGCTGGGGACACCGCAGGACATGTAGCGCCCGCCCTGCTTGGACACCGGGGCGACCGACGTGGGCACCTCCTCCTGGATGGGGGTGTCGACATTGAGGAACTGCCAGCAGCCCGGGATGTCCTCGATCCCGTGGACCCTGAGGTCGGCCCGCAGCTGGTCCATCATGTAGCCGAGGGTCTTGGCCCCCGAGCCTCCGCATCCAATGACGAGTACGCGGTACATCGTGTTGTTCGTCCTTTCCGCCGGGCGACCGGCGACCGGCCCCAGAACCGCCAGGGCAGCAGTGAGTGAAGATGGGCGTCCCCGTGGGCGGGGCGCAGGAGGGTCAGAAGGTGGCCGGCGGCGTCGTGCCCGAGTCCGACGACGATGCTGATGCGCCCGGGTCGGATGGGCCGCCCGAGCCCCAGCCGGAGCCCGACGTCGTCCCCGAGCCCCAGCCCGAGCCTGACGCGGTGCCGGATCCCCAGCCCGAGCCCGTGCCGAAGGAGGCGCCGCCGGAGGAGCCCGACGATCCGCTGCCGAAGGAGGCGCCCCGAGAGCCGTCGGCGTCGTCGACGCTCTCATCCGTCTCGGGAGCGACGCCGGCCACCTGGCCCGCCAGGTGCCGTCCGGCGTCATCCAGGACCTTCTGGAGCGCCTGGTTGCCCGCGCTGGCGGCCGCGAGCGCCACCACTGTCACGCTCCGGGGCGAGTCGGGCCGGTCCAGCACCGCCACCCAGTTGCCGCGCACCCCCAGGGGCAGGACCGCACGGTTCCTGCGCGACCCGGGGGCGGCGCCGGAGACCGAGGGCGCATCGGGACTGACCAGCTCAACCACCGGCATCGAGGTCGGAGAAAGACCGATGCGGACCTTGAACTCGTAGGGGCCCACGGTGAGGTGCCGCGAGCGCTCGGGCAGTGAGACCTGGGTGATCTCGTTGCTCGGCGGAAGCGGGATCGTGACGGTGCCGCTCCCCCTGGGAACCTCCACGACCCGTGTCGCGGTCTCCACCGTGCCCCGCGGAATGCGTCCGGTCACCAGCTTGAGGAGGTAGAGCAGCGCAAGCGGGATGAGGATGCCGGCCAGCAGCACCAGGACGAAGGTGGTCCACGCCGTCGTCACGTTGAGCGGCCGACGCATCTCGGCGTTGAAGGGGAACTGGACGGTCTGGGCGCGATCAGGGGCATCGGCCGGCGCGAGGGTCACCTCAAGGGTGCCGGAGAGCGCCCCGTTGGCGTGCCCCTGCGCGGACAGCGTGACCGGGAGGGTCGCGGTGTCGCCGTCGGCCACCTCGACGCAGGTGTCCGCGGAGGACGCCGAGGAGGACACGGTCACCGCCCCGGCGTCGGCCGGAGAGCCTGTGAGGCTCGGCTCGCCGGAGCTCAGCCAGACGCAGCCGGGACCGGTCACCGGGAGATCCGCCGTCGTGCTCAGCTCCTTCTCCAGCGCGGGGAACGCGGCCTCGCCGCCCACGGACGGGAAGTCCACGGGAGCCTGGACGTCAACGTCCTGGGTGGCCTCGGTCGGGGCCAGAACGGTGCCTTCAGCGGTGCTCCCATCGGCCAGGGTGGTGGAGGCGGTGGTGACCGTCACCGAGGTCGTCAGCGTTCCGCTCCCGATCGCGACGTCCTGGGGGAGCTCGATGGTGACGGGGTTCTTCAGGGCCGCGACGTCCTTGCCCGTCCACAGCTCGTGCTCATTGCCCGCCGAGTCCTTGAGGACCACCGACATCGTCACCGCGCCCTTGACGCGGGAGGCCTCGACGGCCCGTCCGCCCGCGTGGTCCAGAAGGGACAGCGTGGCGCTCTCGACTCTCTCGCCCTGCCGGAGCTCCGTCTTGTCCAGGTCCGTCCAGGACAGGGTCAGCGGCGAGGAGAGGTGGACGTTGACGTGGATCTGCTGGTTCTGCGACGCGGAGGAGGGGTCGACGAAGGCCAGGCGCCACTGGCCGTCCCAGGTGGACACCTTCGACGCGTCCAGATCGGCCTGGAAGGTCCGCGACGTCAGCCACTGCGCGCTCACCCCCGCGCTCCCCTGAGCACCGGACTGGTCGCCCTTGATCACCAGAGGGTTCGCGGCTCCCGGAGGGTAGAGGTAGGCGTCGAGGCCGGACACGTCCGAGGAGGCCATGACGTGGACGGCGTCCAGCGTCCCGTCCAGGACGAAGCTGTACTGGCCCTCGTTGCACGCCGCGTCCTGGCAGATGCTCACGGACCGGCTCTGCACCGTGTCGCCCGGTGTCGAGATGGAGTCGAAGGCCATGAGGAGCGAGTCGAGGTCGGACACCGGGTAGAACGCCCCCGCGGGGCTCGAGACGTCGCCGCACTGATCCACCCCGGCCTCGGCGGCATTGGTCCCGCCCCCTTCGCTGACCCGGCGCATGAGGGTGAAGTCCGGCTGCGCGCCACCGCTCCCGCTCAGGCCGATCCCGATCAGAGTGATCCCGGCGGAACGGACCTGATCAGCCAGGCCGGTCGATCGGCACAGGTCGGACCGCCCCGCCTGCTCGGCCTGCTGAACACCGGACTCCTTGGACAGGTCGGCGCTGGTCGCGTAGCTCTTGGAGCCGCCGAAGTCGCGCGTGGCGCTGTCCGAGTCGCGCACGTCCAGGTCGAACTCCCCGTCCGAGAGCCAGGCGACGGCCCGGCAGCCCGAGGAGTCGTGGTCCGCCAGGTCCTGACGCGCCCCGTTGAGGGCGTTCCAGTAGTCCGTGTCGTAGTCCTTGAGGTCATCGCCCACGGTTCGCACCGAGGAGGCGATGCCGTCCTTGGTGGAGCCGGTGAGACCGGTCCAGTCTCCCGCCGCGTGGTAGTCGGCCGCGAAGCCCGCCACCCGCACGTCAAGAGTGATACCGGTGCGATCCGTGAAAGCGGCCAGGCGGTCGATGAGGTAGCTCGCCGCCTCGACCCGCCCCTGGTCCGGGTCGGTCTGACGCATTGAGCCCGACTGGTCGATGAGGATCGCGAGCGAGCCCTGTCCGTGCCCGGACAGGCAGGCCCCGAACTCGCCGAGCCCCGACGCGCTGTCGGCGTCCGGGGCGGAGGGCGCTGCGGCAGACGGCACCGGAAGCGTCATTCCCAGAAGCCCGGCGGCGAGGCACAGGACCGCCACCACCGCCGGACGACGAAGAGAACGTGGTGTTCGGCGCACGCGACTCACATCCTTCCCACGATGAAGGCGATGCGGACGGCCGCGGCCGCAATCGCCAGAAGCGCGAGGGCGATGCTGGCGCGGTACAGGACCGTGGTGCTCGGACGGTCCGCGTAGAAGGCCTGCGCCTGACGGTCCGCATTCTTCAGCAGGAAGAAGCCGGCCAGCCCCAGCCCCACCAGAGCAGACAGCGACCAGCTCAGCGCGCCCAGGACCAGGGTCGTGGCCAGCGCCGCCAGGCCGAGGCCCGTCACGCTGGCGGCCAGGGATCCATAAAGGATTTTAACCGGGGCGTGGACCCAGGTGATCGTGGTCGACGACGACGTCGTTAGTCCCGGCAGCCCACTCGGCGCGGCGAAGGCAGCCGACGACTTGACCGCGGGCTTCTTCTGCGCCTTCTCATCATCAGGGTCCCGCGGCGCAGGAGCAGGGCCCTCAGTGGGCGACAGCTTCGCCCACGCACCGGCTGCGGGTTGGGATGAGTCCGTCATTGTCAACCTTCACGTCTAGGAGGGAACTAAGGGAGAGAAAGGCCGGCTCATTGTCCGGAACGACGATATCAACCGTACTGAATATCTGAGCATCTGGGTATCGCAGTATCCGAAAGGAAGAAACCGCCGGAATCGGGCATCGTGCATCCTTCACTGCAGCGCGTAGCCGACGCAAGCGCCCTCGCCTCCGGCCACGGCCTCAGCGACGCATTTCACCTTTCTAAAAGGCATAACAAATACCCTCGATTCTACGCCGCCACACTATACCCCGACACCAGGACGCCCGCAACGAGGGTCCGGCCCCAAGATCCTGCGCGCAGGGGCGCGCCACTAGGAAACACATACTATTAGCCATACAGGATTAGTAAGTCCCCTGTAGATCGCGACAGGTCGCGCTCCGCGGAGGGCCTCCCCGTCACCCCGAGGCCGGGGACACTCGAATATACATATATACATAGCGGGAACGACTCGCTCCGGAGCCCGCAGACGCCAGTGGATACGGTATATTCTCCTCTTCGTACAGACAACACCGAAGAACTTATACACATACCCCACTTGACACCCAGGCCGTCGTCGTCTACGTGGCCCGACCTCACGTCACAAAATCCGGCATCCCGCCGCCCGGCCCACGGGCGACAGGACGCCAGCCCTGACCGTTCGGTCGGTCGTTAATGCACGGATGTCGCGCCCGTAATGGTCACACTGGGCTCGTCCTGGCCCGCGACCCACTCGATATCGCCTTCGAATTTGAACTCATTCCGCTCCGGCCTGGAGGACGAGTAGCCGGAGGAGGACGTGGTCGTCACGACGATCCTGCCGCTCGTGAAATCCATCGCCGAGGTGATGGTGACGTCCGAGGCCTCCGTGGTGACCTCCATCTTCGCGATATGGCTCGACCGCAGGGCGTAGGGGCACCCCGAGTCCAGGTTGCTCGGCGGGGTGGTGCAGTCCGTCGTCTTCTGCTTGACCGCGTCCAGGACGAGGTCCTTGAGGTCCTGAGTCGGTTCGGCGCCCACCGACAGCGACTGGCTGGACAGGCCTCCCGATGATGAGGTCGACGAGCCGCGAGACGAGCTCGACGGGCTCGATGAGGTCGATGAGTCCGTCGTCGGATACACCTCGAGCGAGGTCGTGTCCGTCGTCAGGTACTTGGCGCGGGACGAGCCGGCCGAGATGCTGTAGACGCCGAAGTAGACGTACTGCTCCGTCTCATAGGATCCGTACGTGTGGTCGCCGTCCTTGCTGAGCGGCACCTCCTGCCCCCCGATGGTCAGGGAGTCGAAGGCGGCCGAGGACAGCTCCACCTTGCTGACCAGGGAGTTGTCCTCGGAGTCCGCCATCTCCCAGGTATCGAGCAGGCCGTACTCCTTGTCCCCTCTGCTCAAGGAGAAGGTGTGCTCGAGCTTCTGCCCGTCGAGCCTGAATGTCGCAGTCACACGAACCGTGTCATCGTCACTGTCGACATCCGGCTCCTCGACGTCGATCGCCGTGATGCGCGAGGTGGCCGCGCCGAGAGCCTCATCGGTCAGGAGCAGGCGCTTGCTGTCGGGCACCCCCGGATCCACCATCTTGCCGGCATCCCGCGCATGGCCGTCGGCGATGAGACGGAGGTAGGCCTCGACCTGCTTCTCCGGGCCCCGGTACGAGTTCAGGATGTTGACGGCGACCACCCCGGCGATGAACAGCACCAGAACGAGTCCCAGCACACCGAAACCGATCGTGAGCTGCTTCTTGATCGCCGGATTCATCGGCGCCGGCGGAGGCGCCGTGGGCCCCGTGGGGAAGGCTCCGGTGGCCCCGGAGGCCGCCATCGGAGCCGGCGCGCCCATCACCGGCGCTGCCGGGAACGAGCCCGTGGCGCCGGAGGCCGCCGTCGGGGCCGGCGGCGGCGGAACCGGGCCCGGAGCCGACGCCGCCCCGCCGGCGGAGTCCATCGTGCCGGCCGGTGGTGGTGGCGGCGGAACCGGGCCCGGAGCCGGATCAGCTCCGCCCTCCGGGGTCACCGCCGAACCATCGGCAGATGGCTCAGACTCAGATTCAGATTCGGGCTCCGGTTCCTCGGAGGCGTCGGGGTCGGACGGGACTGGGGTCATGCCGCTCATGCTGCGACCTTCCTGGGAGGGGGGTGTGGATGCATTGTGATCCACCAGGTAGCGGATGGCAAAACACGCTCGAATCCCGCGCGCAGACGTCCAGGGGACGACGTCGCCCCTTAGAAGGTCGAGTAGCCCGCCCGAGCGATCTTGAAGCCGTGCCCGCTCCGCTGGTTCCAGCACCTCATGCCGTCCTCGTCGGAGAAGCAGGCGAAGCCCTCGCTCTTGGCGCTCTCCCCGTAGTCAAGAGTCGTCACCGTGTCGCCCGCGGACCCGAGGTACTCCGAGCCGCAGGCCAGGGACGCGCGGTCCTGAACAGTGATGGAGAACAGCGTCTCGTCGCAGTCCTCCAGCCCGGCATCCCCGTAGTCGCGGGCATAGATCGAGCAGGAGGCCCGATCGTCGTCGATCTCGCAGGAGATGTTCTGAGTGGGGGACTGGATCAGCCTGGCCGAAACGGCGTTCGTCGGAGCCGGAGACACGCTCGACGTCGGAGTGGCGGACGACCGCGTATGCGATCCTCCGGAGTGCTCAAGCAGCTGCACGCAGCCGCGCATCACTGCCGCGACACCGATGATCGCAATGATGACCACCAACCAGCGGCCCGGATGGGACTGCTTACTCGGCGAAGCGCCCGGGGGCTGAGACGGCTGAGCCGTCTTGTCGCTCTCGGCCCTCCGCTGAGCCTCGGCCTGCTGCCGGGCCCGCTCGGCGGCCAGGTGATCCTTCCACGCCTTGTCCGCCTCCCTGCTCCTCTCCCGCATCCACTCCCTCAGGTCCTCCGGGCAGGACGGGTTCAGCACGAGAACCGGGTGGAGCTCCGGGTAGAGGTCCGCGATATTGCCGAGCCGTTCCGGGGAGGTCGACGGGTCGGCGGCCTCAGCGGCCTCCGGGATGTCCTGCGCCCTCATCGGAGGGTCTCCCCCGGGCCGCCGCTGCGCGGCTCGGCGGAGTGGAGGAGTCGTCGCCCCGATCGTGCCGCACGCACGGCGGGACCACCCGCGGCCGCTGAGGACGCACTGTGACGGGAGACCGGAACCATGAGGGAACCCCTGGGGATGCTGGAGCAAAACCGGGCAACATGATCGCACCATCCCGCGCTCCCAACAAGGCGGCCCCGCGTCCAGCTTCTGATACGTCGTCCGCCCGGCGCGCAGAACGGGGCGCACCGGCATACGCCGGCGCACCCCGCAGCGCCCTATGAGTCAGGGCCTATGAGTCAGGGCATGAGTCCCGGGAATCACCCGTTGCCATCACCGCTGCCGGCTCCGTCACCGCTGCCGCCACCGTTGCCCTCGTTGCCGGCTCCGTCACCGCTGCCATCGTTGCCGACGCCGTCGCCACCGTCGTTGCCGCCGCCATAACCGCCACCGCTGCCCCCGGTGTCGCTGCCATCGCCGTAGCCGCCGTCACCGGTGGTGCCGCTGCCGTCACCATCACGACCGGTGCCGCCCTGACCGTTCTGGCCGTTCTGGCCGCCCTGACTGCTGCCGTCGCCGCCCCCCTGAAGGATGCGAAGCAGGTCGTCGCGCCAGGGCATGCTGATGCCCGTGCTCTTGAGCTGGTCGAGGATGCCCGTGACCTGGCTGATGTCGACCTTGCCCTTCATCTCCTGCGCCTCGGCAAGAGTCTGGTCCTTCAGCTGGTTGCCGCCGAAGTAGGCCGCAGCGGCGGTCGAGCCCAGGGGCAGCACCAGGCTGCCGAGCAGCAGCATGATGGCCGCCGTCTTGGGCCGCGCCCGGGCGCAGGCGACGAGTGAGGCGACGAAGGCGAAGAACGCCAGCAGCGCCCCCACCCCGATGGCGGCCGCCGCCGGCACGTTCACGATGTCGGACTTGCCGAGGACGATGTCGAAGACGTGGAGCGAGGTCAGAAACGTGTAGACGCCCCATCCCAGCAGCGCCACCGAGGCCACGAGCAGGACGGTCCCGATCGGCAGGGCCGCCGTGCGCCGCCTGAGCGACCGGTTGGGCGGCAGCACCTCGGGCTCCGGCTCGGGCTGAGGCTGCGACCGCCTCGCGGACCAGGGTGCCGCCGGCTGAGGCTGCGGCGCCGGCTGCGCCGCGGGCTCGTCCCACTGCGCGGGCGCCCCGGGGGTCTGAACCAATGGCTCCGGGGCGTAGGGGGGTGCGGCCGCGGCCGGCCGCCCGCCCGCCCACTCATCCGCGCCGGTCGGCATGACGGAGGTCGCGGGCTGCTCATTCGCCCATCCGTCCGCGCCGGTCGGCATGACCGAGGTCGCGGGCTGCCCGCCCGCCCAGTCGGTCGGAAGGGACTGAGTGGGCATCGAGTCGGCCGGGTCCGGCGACGCGGGCTCCTCCGGGAAGCGGTCGGTGTGCATGATGCTGGTGCGCTCTGCGGGACGCGGTGCGCCGGACCTGGGGTCGTACGAGCGGGGTTCGGGCGGTGTGGAGGCGGGCAAGGTGAGCACTCCTGTCACAGGTAGGCATGCTGTCGCCTTGAGGCTACGCCCTCGACCCGCGGACGTCACCAACGCGCGCCCTCGGAGATCATCACATGCTGCGGCGGAGCAGGTGGCCGGCCGCCGTCAGCCTCCGCCGGCTCCAGCGGGCTCCAGTCTCCGCCGCGCCCCGCCTGGACCCGAGCCCTGGGCCCGGCGGACGGCTCATGCGCTCAGAACTGGTAGTCCTCGCCCGAGGAGGAGGAGAAGCCGGTGCGGAAGTCGTCGGAGAAGTCCGCGCTGAAGCCTCCGCCGAAGGAGAAGTCGTCCAGCGCGACGGCCTCGCCGACGCCCATCATGTTCTCGGCGGTACCGGCACGGGAGAAGACCTCGGCCTTGACCTCCTCGGTGGGCTCCACCTCGATGTCGGAGT